>Ga0209672_100054_pt1 | contig 222217 bp, 212 predicted proteins | sample AraplaCol_mMS_r2_FD_184273 | JGI IMG/M metagenome (GOLD analysis project Ga0209672, IMG submission 184273) | Arabidopsis root microbial communities from North Carolina, USA - plate scrape CL_Col_mMS_r2 (SPAdes) (version 2) | ecosystem: Host-associated > Plants > Roots > Endosphere | place: USA... | reverse complement strand
AGATCATCGCGACGGGCGAACTGAAGCGCAAGATCGTCGTGAAGGGTCTCGGTGCCACCAAGGGTGCGCGCGCTGCGATCGAAGCGGCTGGCGGTTCGTTCGCCGAGTGACACGCGTAGCGCGTCGTCACTTGCATTCATCGGAGAAGGTACTTGGCTAACAGCCCGAGTCTTGCAAAACCCGGTCGAAGCACGGCGAAATTCGGCGATCTGCGCCGGCGAGCGATGTTCCTGCTCCTGGCGCTGATCGTCTATCGCATCGGCGCGCACATTCCCGTGCCGGGCATCGATCCGGATCAACTGGCTAAGCTGTTCCAGAGCCAGGCGGGCGGCATCCTGGGCATGTTCAACATGTTCTCGGGTGGCGCGCTGTCCCGCTTCACGATCTTTGCGCTGGGGATCATGCCGTACATCTCGGCGTCGATCATCATGCAGTTGCTGGCGATCGTTTCGCCGCAGCTCGAGGCGCTGAAGAAGGAAGGGCAGGCAGGGCAACGGAAGATCACGCAGTACACGCGGTATTTCACCGTGGTGCTCGCGACCTTCCAGGCATTCGGTATCGCGGCCGCGCTGGAAAACCAGCCGGGCCTCGTCACCGATCCCGGCATGCTGTTCCGTCTGACGACGGTCGTGACGCTGGTGACGGGCACGATGTTCCTGATGTGGCTCGGCGAGCAGATTACCGAGCGTGGTCTGGGCAACGGTATCTCGATCATCATCTTCGGCGGGATCGCAGCAGGGTTCCCGAATGCCGTGGGTGGGTTGTTCGAGCTGGTGCGTACGGGTTCGATGAGCATCATTTCGGCGATCATCATCGTCGTTCTGATCGCCGCGGTGACTTACCTGGTCGTGTTCATCGAACGCGGTCAGCGCAAGATCCTCGTGAACTACGCGAAGCGTCAGGTCGGCAACAAGATCTACGGTGGGCAGTCGTCGCATCTGCCGCTGAAGCTGAACATGTCGGGCGTGATTCCGCCGATCTTTGCATCGTCGATCATTCTGTTCCCGGCAACGATTCTCGGCTGGTTCAGTACCGGTCAGCCGACGGGAAGCTGGATTTCCAATACGTTGCATAACGTTGCGGAAGCGCTGAAGCCGGGCCAGCCGGTCTATGTGCTGCTGTACACGCTGGCAATCGTGTTTTTCTGCTTCTTCTACACCGCACTGGTGTTCAACAGCAGGGAGACCGCGGACAACCTGAAGAAGAGCGGCGCGTTTGTTCCGGGCATTCGTCCGGGCGATCAGACCGCACGATATATCGACCGCATCCTCACGCGTCTGACGCTGGCCGGTGCGATCTACATCGTCTTCGTGTGTCTGCTGCCGGAATTCCTGGTGCTGCGCTGGAACGTGCCGTTTTATTTTGGTGGAACGTCGCTGCTGATCATTGTCGTCGTCACGATGGACTTTATGGCGCAGGTGCAGTCGTACGTTATGTCGCAACAGTATGAGTCACTGCTCAAGAAGGCTAACTTCAAGGGCGGCAACATCCCGATGCGTTGAAAGGACTATGGCCAAAGACGATGTAATCCAGATGCAGGGTGAGGTGATTGAAAACCTCCCGAATGCGACCTTCCGTGTGAAGCTGGAAAACGGCCATGTCGTGTTGGGGCATATTTCCGGAAAGATGCGGATGCACTACATCCGCATTCTGCCCGGCGACAAGGTGACGGTTGAGTTGACGCCTTACGATCTGTCTCGTGCGCGGATCGTGTTCCGGGCGAAGTGATTTGAAAAAAGGGTATTATCATGAAAGTGATGGCATCGGTTAAGCGCATTTGCCGCAATTGCAAGATCATCAAGCGCAAAGGCGTCGTTCGCGTGATCTGCAGCTCGGATCCGCGCCACAAGCAGCGCCAAGGCTGACCGCGCGTTTGTTTGCGCTTTTTGTTTGAGGAAAAACAATGGCTCGTATCGCAGGGGTTAACATCCCGAATCACCAGCACACCGAGATTGGCCTGACGGCTATCTTTGGTGTCGGCCGCACCCGTTCGCGCAGCATCTGCGTGGCAGCTGGCGTCGATTTTTCGAAGAAGGTCAAGGATCTGACCGACGCAGACCTGGAAAAGCTGCGTGAAGAAGTGGGCAAGTTTGTCGTCGAAGGCGATCTGCGCCGTGAAGTGACGATGAACATCAAGCGCCTGATGGACCTCGGTTGCTACCGCGGTGTCCGTCATCGCAAGGGCCTGCCGATGCGCGGTCAGCGTACGCGTACGAACGCACGTACCCGCAAGGGTCCGCGTCGTGCAGCGCAAGCGCTGAAGAAGTAAGCGGAACTGACAGTTACAGGAAAACGTAATGGCTAAGGCTTCGAACACCGCGGCGCAACGCGTTCGCAAGAAGGTTAAGAAGAACGTCGCTGAAGGCGTGGTTCACGTTCACGCGTCGTTCAACAACACGATCATCACGATCACCGATCGCCAAGGCAACGCTCTGGCATGGGCGACGTCGGGCGGTCAGGGCTTCAAGGGCTCGCGCAAATCGACGCCGTTCGCTGCTCAGGTCGCAGCCGAGTCGGCTGGCCGCGTCGCGATGGAATACGGCGTGAAGAATCTGGAAGTGCGGATCAAGGGCCCGGGCCCGGGCCGTGAGTCGGCAGTGCGCGCACTGCACGGCCTCGGCATCAAGATCACCGCGATTTCGGACGTCACCCCGATTCCGCACAACGGCTGCCGCCCGCCGAAGCGTCGTCGTATCTAAGGATGTGCTGGCACGTTCGTGCTAGCGCATTGCCTGTCGCCGCTCAGCGTCGACGGGCGTTGCTTTTTTGATTGACTAAGCCCACCGTTCGCCCCAAAGGGAGCGGACTAGCGCGGATTTCGATCCGCGTGACTGATTGATAAAGGAATGCAAAGTGGCACGTTATATCGGCCCCAAAGCCAAGCTGTCCCGCCGTGAAGGCACCGACCTGTTCCTGAAGAGCGCACGCCGTTCGCTCGCCGACAAGTGCAAGCTCGACAGCAAGCCGGGTCAGCACGGCCGTACCTCGGGCGCACGTACGTCCGACTACGGTACGCAGCTGCGCGAAAAGCAGAAGGTCAAGCGTATCTACGGCGTGCTGGAGCGTCAGTTCCGTCGCTACTTCGCTGAAGCCGATCGTCGCAAGGGCAACACGGGTGAAAACCTGCTGCAACTGCTCGAGTCGCGCCTCGACAACGTCGTGTATCGCATGGGCTTCGGCTCGACCCGCGCTGAAGCGCGTCAGCTGGTGAGCCACAAGTCGATCACCGTGAACGGCGTCGTCGCAAACGTCCCGTCGCAGCAAGTGAAGGCGGGTGACGTCGTCGCGATCCGCGAAAAGGCGAAGAAGCAGGCGCGTATCGTCGAAGCGCTGTCGCTGGCCGAGCAAGGCGGCATGCCGAGCTGGGTTGCAGTCGATGCGAAGAAGTTCGAAGGCACGTTCAAGCAAATGCCGGAACGCGCTGAAATCGCAGGCGACATCAACGAAAGCCTGATCGTCGAATTGTATTCGCGTTAATCCGATTGACGGCCGAGGTACCCCGATTGCGTTGCGCAAGGAGGGGCCTCGGCTGTTTATTTTCTGGTTGTTACCGGTCAGCCTTATCGGTGTAACGAGCCGAGGGTATTGAAAAGGAAAGCCCATGCAAACCAGTTTGCTGAAACCCAAGATCATCGCCGTGGAATCGCTGGGCGAGAACCACGCGAGGGTGGTCATGGAACCGTTCGAACGCGGTTACGGCCACACCTTGGGCAATGCGCTTCGCCGCGTGCTGCTGTCGTCGATGGTGGGCTACGCGCCGACCGAAGTCACGATCGCAGGCGTGGTGCACGAGTACTCGACGCTGGATGGCGTGCAGGAAGACGTCGTCAACCTGCTGCTGAACCTGAAGGGCGTGGTGTTCAAGCTGCATAACCGTGACGAAGTGACGGTTACGCTGCGCAAGGAAGGCGAAGGCGTCGTGACCGCCGGCGATATCGAGCTGGCTCACGATTGCGAAGTCATCAATCCGAATCACGTGATTGCGCACCTGTCGAAGGGCGGCAAGCTCGACGTTCAGATCAAGATCGAAAAGGGTCGCGGCTATGTGCCCGGCAACGTCCGTCGCTATGGCGAAGACACGGCCAAGATCATCGGCCGCATCGTCCTCGACGCATCGTTCTCGCCGGTTCGCCGCGTGAGCTATGCGGTTGAAAGCGCACGTGTCGAGCAGCGTACCGACCTCGACAAGCTCGTGATGAACATCGAGACGAGCGGCGTGATCACGCCGGAAGAAGCGATCCGCCAGTCGGCGCGCATCCTGGTCGACCAGCTGTCCGTGTTCGCGGCGCTGGAAGGCACGGAAACGGCAGCCGAAGCGCCGTCGCGTGCACCGCAGATCGATCCGATCCTGCTGCGTCCGGTGGACGATCTCGAGCTGACGGTTCGTTCGGCGAACTGCCTGAAGGCCGAGAACATCTACTACATCGGCGATCTGATCCAGCGCACGGAAAACGAGCTGCTGAAGACGCCGAACCTCGGTCGCAAGTCGCTCAACGAGATCAAGGAAGTGCTCGCTTCGCGCGGTCTCACGCTGGGCATGAAGCTCGAGAACTGGCCGCCGGCTGGTCTCGACAAGTAAGCCCGGTTGTAGTCTGGCTATAGCTGTAGTTGGCAAAGATGCGGATTTTCCTTTAAAATCCGCATCTTGCTTTTTCTCGTTACCGGCCCGTGCACCCTCCGAGGTGCGATAGAAGAGCTGGACCAAAACTTTGAATCAAGGAAACTGAAATGCGCCATCGTCATGGTCTGCGGAAACTGAACCGCACGAGCAGCCACCGTCTGGCTATGCTCCGTAACATGTCCAACTCGCTGATCGAGCACGAAGTCATCAAGACGACGCTGCCGAAGGCGAAGGAACTCCGTAAGGTCGTCGAGCCGCTGATCACGCTCGGCAAGAAGCCGTCGCTGGCAAACCGTCGCCTGGCGTTCAACCGCCTGCGCGATCGTGACTCGGTGGCGAAGCTGTTCGACGTGCTCGGTCCGCGTTTCGCGAACCGTCCGGGCGGCTACCTGCGCGTGCTGAAGTTCGGCTTCCGCGTGGGCGACAACGCACCGATGGCACTGGTCGAACTGCTCGATCGTCCGGAAGTCGACGAAACGGAAAACGTGCAAGAAGCTGAGTAAGCTTCCGGTACGCAGCAGTATCTGAAAGGGGCCGAGCAATTGCTTGGCCCTTTTTGTTTTTGAGATGCCGGCTGCGATCGATTGTCGCAGGCCGGTACCGGCAGCGTTGCGCGGGCTGCGCTACGATACGGGGCAACCGGTGCGGTCCTTGAACGTGTAACCGGCGCCGGCAGACTCGTTAGGAGGGCGCGGATGATAGTGGTGCTGATGCTGACGACGGTACCCGATGCGGCGACGGCTGCGGCGCTCGCCGACGGCGCGCTCGGTGGGCGGCTGGCCGCGTGCGTGTCCGAGCTCGGCACGATCAAGTCGCGCTATCACTGGCAGGGCAAGGTCGAAACGACCGACGAGATCCAGTTGCTGTTCAAGACGAGCCCGGTCCGGGCACTCGAACTGGAGCGGTTCATTCTCGCGCATCATCCTTACGAGACGCCCGAAATCGTCTCGTGGCAGACGACGGCATCCGCCGCGTATGGCCAGTGGGTGACCAGCGAAACTCAACGTCTATTTCATGTTTAACGGTATGGCGCTTTCGGTGCGCGTGCGCGCGCTGCGGTTTCTTGCGGTCCTGTTGTCGTTCGTGCTCGTGCTGGGCGGATTGTCCGCCGCGCGCGCGGCCGACGATTTCCTCGATCCGTCGGTTGCATTCAAGTTCAGCGCGAGCGAATCGCCGGGACAGGTGGATGTCCGCTTCAAGATCGCCAACGGCTATTACATGTATCGAGAGCGGTTCGCGTTCGCGGTGAAGAGCGGTCAGGCCACGCTCGGCGAGCCGCAATACCCGGCCGGCCACGTGAAGTTCGACCAGACGTTCCAGAAGAACGTCGAGACCTATCGCGATGAAGTCGTCGTTCGCGTGCCGGTAAAGCAGGCGGCCGGGCCGTTCGAGCTCGCGGTGACGTCGCAAGGGTGTGCGGACGAAGGGATCTGCTATCCACCGGCCGAGCACGTGATGAAGGTCGATGGCGCAGCGCTCGGCGCCGCCGCGTCGTCTGGTGACACGGCTGCCGCGGGTAGCTGGTTCGACAAGGTCACGAGCGCCGATTTCGCGCAGTCGCTGCTCGAAGGCCACGGCTTCTTCACGATCGTCGCGCTCTATTTCGTCGCGGGTGTCGTGCTGAGCCTGCTGCCGTGTTCATACCCGATGATTCCGATCGTGTCCGCGATCATCATCGGCCAGGGCACGCGCGTGACGCATGCACGCGGCTTCGCGCTGTCGCTGACCTACGTGGTCGGCATGGCGCTGGTCTACACGGTACTCGGGATCGCCGCCGCGCTGGTCGGCCAGAGCCTCGGCGCATGGTTGCAGAACCCGTGGGTGCTCGGCGCGTTCGCCGTGCTGCTGACCGCGTTCGCGATATCGCTGATCTCGGGCAAGGACATCGCATTGCCGGAGCGCTGGCAGAACGGCGCGGCCGAGGCATCGAGCGCGCGCCAGGGCGGCCACTTCGTCGCGGTCGCGGCGATGGGCGCGTTGTCGGCGCTGGTCGTCGGCGCGTGCATGACGGCGCCGCTGTTCGCCGTGCTCGCTTTCATCGCGCACACCGGCAATGCGTTGCTCGGCGGCGCGGCGCTGTTCGCGATGGGGCTGGGGCTCGGCGTGCCGCTGCTGGTCGTCGGCGTCGGAGCCGGGACGGTGCTGCCGCGCGCGGGTGCATGGATGGACGGCGTCAAGGTGTTCTTCGGCATCGTGCTGCTCGCGGCCGCGTTGTGGATCGTCTGGCCGGTGCTGGCGGGCGCGCTGAAGATGGTGCTCGCGGCGTTGTGGCTGCTGATCGCGGCCGCGGCGCTCGGGCTGTTCACGCCGAATGCCGGTGCCGCGTCGATCTGGCGCCGCCTGGGCCGCGGCGTGGGCGCCGCGCTCGCGATCTGGGCCGCGACGCTGCTCGTCGGCCTGGCTGCGGGCTCGACCGATCCCGTCAAGCCGCTGGCCGTGCTGGCGGCGCGTACGGTAGCGTCCGGCGGCGCGGCGACGGGCGGCGCAACGGCCGCGCAAGACGGTCCCGCGTTCGCATCGGTGCGCTCGAGCGGCGAACTCGACGCGCTGCTGAAGACGTCGGGCCAGCCCGTGATGCTCGACTTCTACGCCGATTGGTGCGTGAGCTGCAAGGAGATGGAGCATCTGACGTTCACCGACGCGCGCGTGCAGGCGCGGCTCGCGAAGCTTCACCTGGTGCGCGCGGACGTCACCGCGAACAACCCGGACGATCAGGCGCTGCTCAAACGCTTCAACCTGTTCGGGCCGCCGGGCATCATCTTCTTCGATCGCAACGGCAACGAGATCGGCCGCGTGGTCGGCTATCAGGCGGCCGATACGTTCCTGCGCAGCCTCGATCGGGCAGCCGTGCCGACGGTATGACGGTGGCCGCCAGGGCGAACCGGCGACGGACGATTCGGGCCGGCTGACAGTCTCGATCGACGGTAAACAAAAAAACGGCGGAACACCGAGGTGCTCCGCCGTTTTTGCAGGTGCGTGCCGACGCGCGATCAGCGCTGCGCTTTCAGCAGACGCGCGGCATCGAGCGCGAAGTACGTGAGCACGCCGTCGGCGCCTGCCCGCTTGAACGCGAGCAGCGATTCGAGCACGACCTTGTCGTGGTCGAGCCAGCCGTTCATCGCGGCCGCCTTCAGCATCGCGTATTCGCCGCTCACCTGGTACACGTAGGTCGGGAAGCGGAACTCGTCCTTCACGCGGCGCACGATGTCGAGATACGGCATGCCGGGCTTGACCATCACCATGTCGGCGCCTTCGTCGATGTCGAGGCGCACTTCACGCAGCGCTTCGTCGCTGTTCGCCGGATCCATCTGGTAGGTCATCTTGTTGCCCTTGCCCAGGTTGGATGCCGAACCGACCGCATCGCGGAACGGGCCGTAGAACGCCGACGCGAACTTCGCCGAATAGGCCATGATCCGCGTATGGATATGACCGTCGCTTTCCAGCATCTCGCGGATCGCGCCGATGCGCCCGTCCATCATGTCCGACGGCGCGACGATGTCGACGCCGGCTTCGGCCTGCGCACGCGCCTGTTCGATCAGGATTTCGATCGTATCGTCGTTGATCACGTAGCCGTGCTCGTCGAGCACGCCGTCCTGGCCGTGGCTCGTGTACGGATCGAGCGCGACGTCGGTCAGCACGCCGAGCTCGGGGAAGCGCTTTTTCAGCTCACGCACGGCGCGCGGAATCAGGCCTTCCGGATTGGCCGCCTCGCGGCCGTCGGGCGTTTTCACCGACGGATCGATGGCCGGGAACAGCGACAGCACGGGCACGCCCAGTTCGACGCACTGCTCGGCGACGTGCATCAGCAGGTCGACCGACACGCGCTCGACGCCGGGCATCGACGGGATGGGCTGGCGTTGCTGGGTGCCTTCGACGACGAACACCGGGTAGATCAGGTCGTCGGTGGTCAGGCGGTTTTCGCGCATCAGGCGGCGGGAGAAGTCGTCGCGGCGCATCCGGCGCGGACGATGAAGCGGATGGAAGCTCATGGCGATTTGGCAGAAATCAGGGCAAGAAGACCTTACGGAACCCTTAGGTCATTTTCGAGATCGTTGGTATATGATAGCGATCGAGCGGCACGCGTTGCGTGCAGCTCCCCGCTTCTCCTCCCTGAGCGGGTGCCTGTCGTTTTTCGATTAGGCTGTTTGACCCGCCGTTCAACGGCGGGTTTTTTTATGAGCCGGCCGAATCCGCAGGTGCCGTCAGGTGCGCACAGCCGATCCCAGCCGCGCGTTGCCCGCTCATTGTGCTACAGGCTCGCTTTTTTCGTCGGCGACGGACGGCCGCAGCCAGCTCTCGATCAGTTCATGGGCCTCGTCGAGCCCCGTACGCTTCAGCGCCGAGAACAGCTGGACCGTCAGCTTGCCCTTCACGCCCTGGTCGCGATACGCGTCGAGCCCCTTCTGCGTGTTGCGCAGCGCATTGATGCTTTCCTGGCGCGTCAATTTGTCGCACTTCGTCAGCAGCGTGTGGATCGGCTTGCCGGTCGGCGCGAACCACTCGATCATCCGTCGATCGAGATCGGTCAGCGGACGGCGCGAATCCATCATCAGGATCAGGCCGCAGAGCTGCGAGCGCGTGGCGAGATAGGACGACAGCAGCATTTCCCAGTGCGCCTTGGCGGCACCGGGCACTTCCGCGTAGCCGTAGCCGGGCAGGTCGACGAGGTTCGCGACGGGCTCGGCGGCCGGGCCGACGGAGAAGTAGTTGATATGCTGCGTGCGGCCGGGCGTCTTCGACGCGAAGGCCAGCCGCTTCTGGTTGCACAGCACGTTGATCGCCGTCGACTTGCCGGCATTCGAGCGGCCCGCGAACGCGATTTCCGGCTGAACCGTCGGCGGCAGGTCGCGCAGATGGTTGACGGTCGTGTAGAAGCGGGCTTGATGGAGCAGAAAGGCCATGGGAACCGGAAGGACGGGCGGCGCGAGCCGCTTGGTGGAGGCGGGGTAGCCCCGATAGGCGCGGGGGCTTTCAGCACGATATTGTACAATACGGCGGTTTTACCGAAGGCCACCGGGCGCCTGCCTCGCGCTTTTATGTGGCTTCTGCGGTAGACTGAACGCCGTCGTTTTTTGCAGAACCTCAAATTCCCACAAGACGAAACAGGGTGTGCGAATGAATCGACTGTGCAAGTCTCTGATGGTGCTTCAGGTTGCAGCAGGGTTCGTAGGTTTCGTAGCGGAGGCAAATGCGGCAGATGCGGCCAAGCCGGATCTGGACCGCGGCAAGGCGATTGCCGGGCAGGTCTGCGCGTCGTGTCACGGCGCCGACGGCAACAGCGCGTCGGGCAGTTTCCCGAAGCTCGCCGGCCAGCATCCCGAATATCTGGTCAAGCAGTTGAACGACTTCAAGACGCAGCCGGGCGCGAAGGGGCCGGTGCGTAACAACGCGGTGATGGTCGGATTCGCGAGCGCGTTGAGCGCGGACGACATGCGCAACGTCGCCGCGTACTACGGGTCGCAGACGACGAAGCTCGGTACCGCTCGCGATGCGGCGACCGTGCCGGTCGGCCAGAAGATCTATCGCGGCGGCATCGCGGAGAAGGGCGTACCCGCCTGCGCGAGCTGCCACGGGCCGACGGGGCAGGGGATCCCGGTCCAGTATCCGCGTTTGTCGGGGCAATGGGCCGATTACACGGTCGCGCAGTTGACCGCGTTCCAGCAGGGTGCCGGCGCGCGCAACAACAACGAGGCGATGCATCAGATCGCGTCGCGGCTGTCGGATACCGAGATCAAGGCCGTCGCGGATTACATCGCGGGCCTGCGTTGAGCGGTCAGCCGCGAATGGAATGACCGGGCGCCCGAAGGGCGGCCGGAGTCAGAACAAGAAAAGGGTGGGGCGCCGCGTCGTTGCGGTTGCCTCGCCCTTCTTTTTTGTCGGCACGCGCCGAGCCGAGCCGGGATGGCGCGGCTTGCGGGCGATTGGGGGGGGCTGCGCCTCCCGAGCCGAACATAGTGAGCGTGGGGGCTGTTTCCCCTTAGTCGGAGTTTGAATGAGCGTTACCACGTCGGGGTTGCAGTCGAAGTCGGGTCAGGGTGCGTCGAAACGTGCGGTCGAGCTGCTGAGCTCGATGCGTTTCGCGATCGCGTTGCTGGTGGTGTTGTCGATCGCGAGCATCATCGGCACGGTCCTGACCCAGGACGATCCGTATCCGAACTACGTGAACCAGTTCGGGCCGTTCTGGGCGGACATCTTCCGCTCGCTCAGCCTGTACACCGTGTACAGCGCGTGGTGGTTCATGCTGATCCTGATCTTCCTCGTCGTGTCGATCTCGCTGTGCGTGATCCGCAACGCGCCGAAGATGCTCGCCGATGCGAAGAGCTGGAAGGACAAGGTCCGCGAAGGCAGCCTGCGCGCATTCCACCACAAGGCCGAGTACACGGCATCCGGCACGCGCGCGAGCGTCGCGGCGACGCTCGCCAGCTTCGTCACGAAGGCCGGCTACAAGCACGTCGTGCGTGAAACCGACGGCGCGACGCTGATTTCCGCGAAGCGCGGCGCGATGACCAAGTGGGGCTATATCTCGGCACACCTCGCGATCGTCGTGATCTGTATCGGCGGCCTGCTCGACAGCAACCTGCCGATCAAATTCCAGATGTGGATATTCGGCAAGAGCCCGGTCAACACGAGCGCGACGATCAGCGAGATTTCGCCCGACCATCGCCTGTCCGCGTCGAACCCGACGTTCCGCGGCTATGCGTGGGTGCCGGAGGGCCAGTTCGTGTCGACCGCGATCCTGAACCAGCCGAGCGGCTCGCTGATCCAGGATCTGCCGTTCTCGATCCAGCTCGACAAGTTCATCGTCGATTACTACACGACGGGCATGCCGAAGCTGTTCGCGAGCGACATCGTCGTGATCGATCGCGAGACCGGCCGGAAGATCCCGGCACGGGTCGAGGTCAACAAGCCGTTCACGTACAAGGGCGTGTCGATTTACCAGTCGAGCTTCCAGGACGGCGGCTCGCAGATGCAGATGACGGCCTATCCGATGACCGGCAGCCAGGCGGCGACCGTCCCGGTGAAGGGCACGATCGGCAGCTCGGCACCGCTGCAGGTTCCGGGCGCCGACGGTGACACGATCGAGTTCTCCGACTTCCGTGCGATCAACGTCGAGAACATGGCCGACGCGAAAGGCAAGCCGGACGTACGCGGCGTCGCGACGACCAGTTCGCTGAAGGAAGTGTTCGACGAGCGGCTCGGCTCGGGCGCGAAGACGTCGAAGCCGACGCAGCTCCACAACATTGGCCCGTCGGTGCAGTACAAGATTCGCGGCAAGGACGGCCAGGCACGCGAATTCAACAACTACATGCTGCCCGTCGACATGAATGGCGAGCGCGTGTTCCTCGCCGGCGTGCGCGCGAGCCCGAACGATCCGTTCCGCTACATGCGGATTCCGGCCGACAGCCAGGATTCGATCGGCGAATGGATGCGCCTGCGCGCCGCGCTCGAGGACCCGGCGGTGCGTACCGAAGCCGCCGCGCGCTTCGCGCAGCGCTCGCTGCCGGGCGACGCGTCGCTGCGCGGCCGTTTGCAGGACAGCGCGTCGAAGGTGCTGACCCTCTTTGCGGCGAGCGACGACAGCGTCGGCCGCGGGGCGGACGGGCAGCCGGTCGGTGGTTTCCAGGCGGTGGCGACCTTCATCGACCGCTCGGTGCCGAAGGGCGAGCAGGAGAAGGCCGCGAGCCTGCTGCTGCGGATGCTCGAGGGCTCGATGTGGGAGGTCTGGCAGATCGCGCGCGAGCGTGCCGGCGAGCCGGCCGCGCAGCAGGGCACCGACACGATCCGCTTCGTGCAGAACGCGATCAACGCGCTATCCGACAGCTTCTTGTATGGATCGCCGGTCTATTTGCAGCTTGACTCATTCAAGCAGGTGCAAGCTTCGGTATTTCAGTTGACGCGCGCACCCGGCAAGAATCTGGTGTATCTTGGCAGCCTGCTGCTGGTCGCCGGCATCTTCTCGATGTTCTACGTGCGCGAGCGGCGACTCTGGTTCTGGCTGAAGGACGCCGGTTCGGGCGTCGATGTGGTGATGGCAATGTCCACGGCCCGCAAGACCTTCGATTTCGAGAAAGAATTCGTGCAGACGCGCGACGCGGCCGGCGCCGCCTTGCGCGCCGCACCTCGCGACGCCGCGCCCGCCGGTGCGGCTTCGACGGCCCGCCCGCCTGCCGGCGGCGGTTCCGATTCCGAGAATTCCACCCGGTAACATCATGGATCTCACGCAAGTTTCCTCTTCCCGTACGGCGTCGGCTCCGGCGCCGTCATCGTCGCCGTTGTTCGACGAGCGGCCGTTCCTCGCGCGCCTGTCGCTGTTCGACTGGCTGTTCGCACTGGCGCTGGTGGCGGGCGCGGGCTATGCGCTCGTGCACTACAACGCGCACATGGATTACTACGACAAGGCGGTGATGATCGGCACCGTGCCTGCGCTCGTCGCGCTCGGCTGGCGCTGGAAGCCGGCGCGGCTGATGATGGCGTCGATCGCCGTGCTGTCGCTGCTGTCGATCCAGATCTACCAGGGCGATCTCGCCCGCGCCGATTCGGCGTTCTTCCTCAAGTACTTCCTGTCGAGCCAGTCGGCGATCCTGTGGATGAGCGCGTTGTTCGTGCTCGCGACGATCTTCTACTGGATCGGCCTGCTCGCGCGCTCCGAAACGGGCGCCGCGATCGGCCAGAAGCTCACGTGGGTTGCCGTGCTGATGGGCTTCACGGGGCTGATGGTGCGCTGGTACGAGTCCTACCTGATCGGTGCGGACGTCGGGCATATCCCCGTGTCGAACCTCTATGAAGTGTTCGTCCTGTTCAGCCTGATCACCGCGCTGCTTTATCTGTATTACGAAGGCCACTACGGCACGCGTTCGCTCGGCGCGTTCGTGTTGCTGGTCATCAGCGCGGCGGTCGGCTTCCTGATGTGGTACTCGGTCGCGCGCGATGCGCAGCAGATCCAGCCGCTCGTGCCGGCGCTGCAAAGCTGGTGGATGAAGATCCACGTGCCGGCGAACTTCATCGGCTACGGCAGCTTCGCGCTGTCGGCGATGGTGTCGGTCGCGTACCTGATGAAGGAACGGGGCATCCTCGCCGATCGCCTGCCGACGCTGGAAGTGCTCGACGACGTGATGTACAAGTCGATCGCGGTCGGTTTCGCGTTCTTCACGATCGCGACGATCCTCGGCGCGCTGTGGGCGGCCGAAGCGTGGGGCGGCTACTGGAGCTGGGACCCGAAGGAAACCTGGGCGCTGATCGTGTGGCTGAACTACGCGGCGTGGCTGCACATGCGGTTGATGAAGGGCCTGCGCGGCGCGGTGGCCGCATGGTGGGCGCTCACCGGCCTGCTGGTCACGACGTTCGCGTTCCTCGGTGTCAACATGTTCCTGTCCGGGCTGCACAGCTACGGCAAGCTGTAAGATTTCCGTTGCTCGTCCGACTATCAGACCGCCGGTGCACTGCGTGCCCGGCGGTTTTGTTTTGTAACGGGCGGGCGAACCGGGCGTCGAACGGCGCGTGACGGGCCGGGTCGAACGCTCATGAAGCATGCGCGCCGCGCATGCGGGAGGAGCTGCACGATGTGGATCAAACGCCCTTTGCGTAACGTACTGACCGGCGCGGATATCGCGTCGAGCGAGATCACGCCGCGCGCGGTATTCGAGAACCGGCGGCGCGTGTTGCAGGCAGCCGGCCTCGCGGCCGCGGGTGGCCTGTTCGGCACCAGCGGCGCGGCGCTCGCCGCGTATGCGTCGCCCGACTCGCGAGCGGCGAAGCTCGCGGCAAAGACCAATCCGAAATTCGTCGCCATCGACAAGGTGACGCCGTTCAAGGACATCACGTCCTACAACAACTTCTACGAATTCGGCACCGACAAGAGCGACCCGGCGCAGAACGCCGGCACGCTGCGGCCGCGCCCGTGGCGGGTGAGCGTCGAGGGCGAGGTGCAGCACCCGAAGGTGTTTGATCTCGACGAGTTGCTGAAGCTCGCGCCGCTCGAGGAGCGCGTGTACCGGCTGCGCTGCGTCGAGGGCTGGTCGATGGTGATCCCGTGGATCGGCGTGCCGCTGTCCGAGCTGATCAAGCGCGTGCAGCCGACCGGCAACGCGAAATACGTGCAGTTCATCACGTTGGCCGATCCGTCGCAGATGCCCGGCCTGTCGACGCCCGTGCTCGACTGGCCGTATTCGGAAGGGCTGCGGATGGACGAGGCGATGAATCCGCTGACGCTGCTGACGATGGGCGTCTACGGGCAGGTACTGCCGAACCAGAATGGGGCGCCGGTGCGGATCGTCGTGCCGTGGAAGTACGGCTTCAAGAGTGCGAAGTCGCTCGTGAAGATCCGCTTCGTCGACAAGCAGCCGAAGACGAGCTGGAACACGTATGCGGCGAACGAGTACGGTTTTTACTCGAACGTGAACCCGAACGTCGATCATCCGCGCTGGAGCCAGGCCACCGAGCGGCGCATCGGCGAGGACGGCTTCTTCACGCCGAAGCGCAAGACGCTGATGTTCAACGGCTACGGCGATCTGGTCGCGTCGATGTATCAGGGCATGGACCTGAAGAAGAATTTCTGAGGGCGACCGTGAGAAACGACATGCCGCCTTCGACGCTCACGCGTGCGCGCGCCGCCAGCACCGGGCCGGCCGCGCGAGGCGCGCGCGCGGGTGGGAGCCGTCCCGCCGCGCCGCGCTGGCTCGTACCGGCCAAGGCGCTGGTGTTCGCGGCCGGCCTCTATCCGCTCGCGCGCCTCGTGCTGTTCGGGCTGACCGACCGGCTCGGCGCGAATCCGATCGAGTTCATCACGCGCTCGACGGGCCTGTGGACGCTCGTCCTGTTGTGCGTCACGCTTGCCGTCACGCCGGTCAGGCGCATGACGGGTTTCGCGCCGCTGTTGCGCTTTCGCCGGATGATCGGGCTGTTCGCGTTCTTTTACGCGACGCTGCATTTCACGACCTATCTGTGGTTCGACAAGTGGTTCGACGTCGTCGCGATCCTGAAGGACGTCGGCAAGCGCCCGTTCATCACGGTCGGCTTCGCTGCGTTCGTGCTGCTGATCCCGCTTGCCGCGACGTCGCCGCGCGCGATGGTGCGCAGGCTCGGTCGGCACTGGGCGACGCTGCACAGCGCCATCTATGCGATCGCGCTATTCGGCGTGCTGCACTTCTGGTGGATGCGCGCCGGCAAGCACAATCTCGCGCAGCCGAAGCTCTACGCGGCGATCGTCGCCGTGCTGCTCGGCTGGCGGCTGGTTGCGTGGGGATGGCGGCGCGTGCGCGCGTGACGGCACGGCCCGGAAAAACGCCCTGGAAAAACAAAAGGCGATGACCGGAAAGTCATCGCCTCGTTTCGTGGCGCCGCGCGAGCGGCCTCGCGTCGTTACTTCGTGGCGGCCGGGCCCGATGCCGGAGCGGGCAGGGTCGAGGCGCTGCTCGACAGCTCGGGCGACAGCATGAGCGGCGAGCCGGACGTATCGGGCGTCTCGTCGGACGACGCGCTTTCGTCGGTCGGTTTCACATCCGATGGCGGCGTGTTCTGCGGCTGGATCGGCTTGGGCATCGGAGGCACGGTAGGCAGATAGAGCGCGCCGCTTTGACCACAGCCGGCAAGAATCGCCAAAGCCGCTACAATCGCGCTCATCCGGAAAACGACTCGCATGATCGTCCCTGAACAATTTAACCCATAGAGTTTAGCATGTCCGATACTGAATACCTGGCCCGTGCCGAGGCCGTGCTGGCGGCCGTCGAGCGTACCGTGGACGTCGCGAACGACGGCGATCACGACATCGATCTGGAGCGCAACGGCAGCGTGCTGACGCTGACGTTCGAGAACGGCTCGAAGATCATCGTCAACCTGCAGCCGCCAATGAAGGAAGTGTGGATCGCCGCGAAGGCCGGCGGATTCCACTACCGTTTCATCGACGGCGAATGGCGCGATACGCGCACCGGTACCGAGTTCTTCTCGGCGCTCACCGAGTACGCGACCCAGCAGGCTGGCCTGCCGATCACGTTCGGCGCGTGACGGCCGGGGCGTTGCGCCCCGAGCGTCGTGCCCAAAGAAAAAGCGCCCCGCGGGGCGCTTTTTTCATGGCCGGGCCGGGCGTCAGTGGCCGCGGAACAGGTTCATGATGTCCTGCTTTTCCTGCTCGTCGACGTGCGGCACGGCCTCGTCGACGTTCTGCGCGGCCGGCGCCTGCGGCACGCCGACCGTCGACACGAAGCCGTGCCCCGGCGTGAACTCGGTGAAGTACAGCTCGCCGCCGAGCGATTCGACACCGTCCGGCACCGTCGGCTTGAACTCGGGCACGCCCTTCAGCGCCGCACCCATGTACTCGATCCAGACCGGCAGCGACAGGCCGCCGCCGGTTTCGCGATCGCCGAGGCTGCGCGGATTGTCGTAGCCGATCCACGCGATTGCGGCGAGCGTGTGCTGGTAGCCGGCGAACCACGCGTCGTGCGAGTCGTTCGTCGTGCCGGTCTTGCCCGCGAGGTCGGTGCGCTTGAGCACGTTGGTCCGTGCGCCCGTGCCGCGCTGCGCGACGCTCTGCAGCAGGCTGTTCATCACGTAGGCGTTGCGTGCGTCGATCGCGCGCGGCGCGTTCTGCTCCGCGACGAGCGGCTGCGCGCGCGCGACGATCGCGCCGTTCGGATCGGTGACCTCGGCGATCAGGTACGGATTGACGCGATAGCCGCCGTTCGCGAAGACCGAGTACGCGCCGGCCATCTGCAGCGGCGTGACCTGGCCGGCGCCGAGCGCCATCGGCAGGTAGGCCGGATGGCGATCGGCGTCGAAGCCGAAGCGCGTGATGTATTGCTGCGCGTATTTCGTGCCGATATTGTTGAGAATCCGGATCGACACGAGGTTGCGCGAGCGCTGCAGCGCGGTGCGCATCGACATCGGGCCCTCGAAGCCGCCGCCGTAGTTCTTCGGCTCCCACGGCTGGCCGCCCGTTTCCGCGGCGCTGAAATACAGCGGGCCGTCGTTGATCACGGTCGCCGGCCCGAGGCCCTTGTCGAGCGACGCCGAGTAGATGAACGGCTTGAACGACGAACCCGGTTGCCGCCACGCCTGCGTGACGTGGTTGAACTTGTTCTTGTTGTAGTCGAAGCCGCCGACGAGGGAGCGGATCGCCCCGTCCTGCGGGACGATCGACAGGAACGCGCCTTCGACCTGCGGCAACTGCGTGATCGACCATTTGCCGGCGTCGTTCTTCACGACGCGGACGATCGCTCCGGGGCGGATGCGGCGGTTCGGCTGCGCGTTGGTCGACAGCGCGCCCGACGCGAAGCGCAGGTTGTCGCCCTCGATCGTCGCCGTGCTGCCGTCGATGAACGCCACCGTGATCTGGCGCGGGCTCGCGGCCGTCACGACCGCGGCGATCAGCTCGCCGTTGTCGGGATGCTCTAGCAGCGCGTCGTCGATCGCCTGTTCGCGATCGTCGGCGCCGGCCGGCAGCTCGATGAAGCCTTCCGGCCCGCGATAGCCGTGGCGGCGCTCGTAATCCATGATGCCCTTGCGCAGCGCGGTGTACGCGACCTGCTGGTCCGCGGAATCGATCGTCGTGACGACGTTGAAGCCGCGCGTGTAGGTTTCCTCGCGATACTGCGCATACATCATCTGTCTGACCATTTCCGCGACGTACTCGGCGTGCACGCTGAAATCGCGGCCCGGCCCCTTGACGACGAGCGGCTGCGCGGCGGCTTCGTCGTACTGCTCGCGCGTGATGAAGTTCAGCTCGAGCATCCGCTGCAGGATGTATTCCTGGCGCACCTTCGCGCGCTTCGGGTTGACGACCGGGTTATACGCGGACGGCGCCTTCGGCAGCCCCGCGAGCATCGCGGCTTCCGCGAGCGTGATGTCCTTCAGGTCCTTGCCGAAATAGACCCGCGCGGCGCTCGCGAAGCCGTACGCGCGCTGGCCGAGATAGATCTGATTCATGTAGACCTCGAGAATCTGATCCTTCGTCAGCGCGCGCTCGATGCGGTACGCGAGCAGCATCTCGTAGATCTTGCGCGTGTAGGTCTTCTCGCTCGACAGGAAGAAGTTGCGCGCGACCTGCATCGTGATCGTGCTCGCCCCCTGCGACGCGTGGCCGTTCGTCAGCGCGACGAAGCCGGCGCGGATGATGCCGGTGAGGTCGACGCCGCCGTGATCGTAGAAGCGCGCGTCCTCGATCGCGAGGATCGCCTTCTTCAGCGAGTCGGGCACGTCCTTGAAATGGACGACGTCGCGGCGCTCCTCGCCGAATTCGCCGATCAGCACGTGATCGGACGTATAGATGCGCAGCGGCACCTTCGGGCGGTAGTCGGTCAGCGCGTCGAGCGACGGCATGTTCGGCCAGGCCACGACGAGCGCGTAGCCGAGCACGAGGCCGCCGGCCACGACGAGGGCCACGCACATCGCGGCGAAGCCGAGCAGGACTTTTTGCCACCAGGGCCGCTTCTTCGGCTCCGGGGCGGGAGGCGGGGACGTAGGAGTCGTGGATTGCATAGGCATACCGGAAAACAGTCCCGCGATTATAGCTGCCCGGTAAGACCGGTCCTGACGCGGGGGCCGCCCGTCGGAAAGCCGCGGTCGGCGTGCCGTCAGCATAAGTCCGTGCGCGGCCGCCGCGAGCAGATGCTGGCCGTTTGGCCGACTGTCGGCCGCACGCATCGCTTTGCAGAATCAGGTCTCGGAAACGCGGCGTGGGCCGCGACGATCTCGGGTGGCTGGGATGGCAGGACGATGGGTGGCGCGGTTTGCACAGGGCAGGTACCGGTCGACGGGAATCGACGTCGGTGCGCACGAGGTGAGGGTGGCCGTGGTGAGCCGGCGCGGCAAGTGCGCGAATGTGCGCGTCGAGGGGCTCGAGCGGGAGCCGGTCGGGTTGGCGGGCGGGCCGGAAGACGCGCGTTGGGCAGCCGTCGCGCGGTCGCTGGCGGCCGCCGTGTCACGGCTATCGGCGTCCGATGTGCAGTGCGACGTGCGCGGCGTGATGGCGCTGCACGATGACGAGATGCGTACCGCGACGCTCGATCTGGCCGGGCGCGGTGACATCCCGGACGCCGCGCGGCAAGCGGCCGAACGCATTTCGGGGCTGGCGCCGGATAGTCTGGCGTTCGACTGGCGGCATTACGGCGGCGTGCGGTCCGGCGAGATCGCGGTGGCGGTGGCGCCGCTGGCGCTGCTCGAGCGGCGGATCGACGTGGCCGCCCAGGCCGGTATCGACCTGACGGTGATCGACGGCGAGTCGGCTGCCGTGCTGCGCGCGCTGCGCTATGCCGCGCAGTTCGAACTCGACGCGCAGGGTGCCTACGCCGTGCTGTGGTTCTGTGACGCGGGCGTGCGCGGCTGGCGCATCGAGGGCCGGTCGGCTGTCCCGGTGCTCACACTGTCCGGCACGTTGCCGGAAGCGCTTCCCGATGCGTTGCGCCGGCGCGTGCTCGGAGCCGTGGGTTGCGTATTCGTCGCCGGGGACGAGCGATGTATCGCTCGCTTCGACACGTCCGTCGCCGAGATTGGCGATGTGCTCGGCACGGCGGTGGTGCCGTTCGACTGCACGGGGTGGGACGGCCAGCCGTGCGCGCGCGCCGGCATGCCGGGCGGCCCGGCGTTTGCCGTCGCATTCGGGCTGGCGTTGCGCGGGGTGTGGGAGTGATGGCCGGTCACGTGGCGGCGAGCGGGGCCGCGGCGGTTGCGCTCGGGCAGGCGGTACTCGGCGACTTCAACCTGCTGCCGTACCGCGAGCGATTGGCGCAGGCGTTGCGGCGTCGCCGGGCCGCGCAGTGCGGTGTCGCGGTCCTGCTCGGCGTGCTTGGCGCCGGGCTGTGGACGGGCGCTGCCGGGTTGTCGCGGTGGCGGGTGGACGCCGAGCGGGCCAGCGTGGAGACGCGGCTGCGACAGTTGCAGCCCCAGGTGGCGGCTGCGACACGCGCCGCCAATGCCGCTGCCGCCGTCGCGCAGCGCGACGCGCAGGCGGCTGCGCTGGCCGCACCCTACCGGCGCGTGGCAGGGTTGCTCGCGACCCTGAAGCAGGTGCGCGCCGATCATATCCGGCTCGATGCGCTGCGCATGACGTCGACCGGCGCCGTGCTCGATGCCCGTGCCGCGAGTTACCGGGCGGCTGCGCGGTGGCTCGCCGCGATGGCGCGCGAGCAGCGCGACTGGCGGATCGATATAGAGACGTTGAAGCCTGCCTCGGACGCGCCGGCTGCCACGGCCGGGATGCCGTTCCGGTTCTCGGTGCAGTTGCGCTGGCACGACGCGATGTCGTCGCGGAAGGTGTCGGGAGGTGGCGCATGACCGCGCTCGTGCATCGCCCGGCGCTGCGCGGAGGCGCCGGGTCGGGCGGCCTGCCGCGCGTGTCGCCGGCGGCCGTGCATGCCACGGGGTGTCTACTGGCATTCGTGGCCGTGCTGGCCGGCGGCATTCATCTGGCGAATGCCGCCGACTGGAGCGGGGTGGCCCATAGTCGCGCGTTGCTCGCCGCAGCGCAGGTGCGCGCGGCCGACGCGCAACGCGTGCTTGCTGCCGCGGGACAACGACGCGACGGACATCGTGCGTCGACGCGCGACGATCACTCGCCGCATGCGCCGGAATGGGCGGCACTGATGCTGGAACTGGCCGATCTCGCCGCGTCGAGCGGGCTGCGCGGCGTATCGATCGAACCGCAGCGCGCCGATAGCTCGGAACCGGATGGCCGGCGCACCGTGCACATCGCCGCGGATGGCGGTTTTCGCGCGCTGCTGCACATGGTTGGCGGGCTCGCGCGCTTCCCGGTGCTGGCGGTACCGACGGCGCTGCGTATCGAGCGTGGCATGGCGGCGGCGCGGGTGGACATGTCCATCGACGTGTTTCCGGCACTGCCGGCGACAACGGCTGCGGCGGACAACACGCCGGTTCGCGCCGCGGCGCTCGACGCCGATCCGTTCGGCGAGGCTGGCCCGGCCGAAGCGGTGGGGCACGCGGCGCGCCTTGCCGGCACGATTCGCGACGCGCGCGCCGGTCTCGCGTTGTTCGACGACGGCGAGGGCGCGTTCACCGCCGTTGCGCCTGGCGACCTGCTCGGGGCCGCGCGCGTGGTGCGCGTCGAGCGCGCGGCCGTGACGCTTGCGACGGCGGACGGATCGCAGCGGCTCGTCCTGGACGACGGAGGCCGGCCATGACGAAACACGGCTGCTGGGTATTTGCCATCTGGGCCGGGGTGACGGCGGCCGACGCCGGCGCGTCGTTGCCGCCGCTGCCCGCGGTCTGGCCCGCCGGGGCGACGGATGTGTCGGTGCCGGGCTTGCCGCAGTCGCTGCGCGTGGCCGACGGCGTGGACGGTGCGGTAGCGCAGGACGCCGGCCCGCCGCCATTCGATCAGGCGGCGCGCACGGCACTGCCGACGGAAACCACCGCAGCGGCCCCCACGCTGGAGGGGCCGCCGATCCCGCTGGCGCCGCCGGCCCGGATGAGCGACGCTGCGGCCCGGCAACCGGGCGATGCGGACGATGCGCGGCGGATCTCGCTGAACCTGCAGGGCGTCGGGCTCGCGGCCGCATTCGACGCGATCGCGCGGTTCACAGGGCTCAATATCGTCGTCGGCGAGCAGGTGCGCGGCACGGTGACGTTACGTCTGAATAATGTCCGCTGGCGCGAGGCGTTCGACACGCTGCTCGACACGCACGGGCTCGCGATGTCCCGGCGCGGCAACGTGATCTGGGTGACACTGGCAGCCGAGCTGGCTGCGCGCGAACGCGAGCGCTTCGAAATGCACGCGCGGGCCGCCGAACTGGAGCCGCTCGCTAGCCGTACGTTCGTGCTGCACTATCCCCGCGCGCAGGACGTGCAACGGCTGCTGGCCGGCGCGACCGGCCAGCGCCTGCTGTCGAAGCGCGGTGCTGCTGCGGCAGATCCCCGCACGAACCTGCTGTTCGTCACCGATCTCGCGCCGCGCATCACGCAGATCGCGGGCCTGATCGATGCGATCGACCGGCCGTCGCGGCAGGTCCGGATCGAGGCCCGCATCGTCGAAGGCGAGCAGGGTTTCTCGCGCAACCTCGGGGCCCGCGTCGCGCTGCGTGCGCAGGGGCGGCCGCCAGCGGCCGAAGGCACGTCCTTCACGGCGGACGCGCGCAACGCGCTCGACCTTGCCGCGCGGCCGCTGGGCGGCTTCGACGCGGCGACCGCCGGCTTCACGCTGTTCGCCGCGCCACTCAGCCGCGTACTCGACATCGAACTGAGCGCGCTCGAGGCGCAGGGACGGGGCCAGATCGTTTCGCGTCCGCGGGTGGTGACGGCCGATCGCGTCAAGGCCATCGTCGAACAGGGTTCCGAGCTGCCGTACCAGGCGAAGGTCGGCAACGGCATGAGCGGTGTGCAGTTCCGCCGCGCGACGCTCAAGCTCGAAGTCGAGCCGCAGATCACGCCGGACGGGCGTGTGGTGCTCGATCTCGACGTGACGAAGGACAGCGTCGGCGAGCCGACCGCGGCCGGCCCCGCCATCCATACGAAGCATGTGCAAACGCGCGTCGAGGTCGAGAATGGCGGGACGGTCGCGATCGGCGGCATCTATGAGCAACTGAACCGGAACGATGTGACGCGGGTGCCGCTCTTGGGCAAAATACCGTTTCTGGGCGCGCTTTTCCGGCACCGCGCGCAGCGCGACCAGCGCAACGAACTGGTCGTTTTCATCACGCCGACCGTCGTCGATGCGCGTTGCGGCGCACCCGGCGCGGGCGACGCGGATGCCAAGGAAACAGGGCCGGAAGCCGCCGGCGCAGGCTCGACAAGGCAGCCGCTTTGCCAGTAAGCTGCGCCACACACCAGCAAGATTGAAGCAGAGGAAGCCGTTGCAAGCGCGGGACCCACATGCAAACGTATTTTTCGTCGGCCTTATGGGAGCGGGTAAGACCACCGTGGGCCGCGCGGTCGCGCGTCGTCTCGACAGGACGTTCTTCGACTCCGACCACGAAATCGAGGCCCGTACGGGCGCGCGCATTCCGGTGATCTTCGAGCTGGAGGGCGAGGCCGGGTTTCGCGATCGCGAAACGCAGGTGATCGCCGAGCTCGCGCAGCGCGAGAACATCGTGCTCGCGACGGGCGGCGGCGCGGTGCTGCGCCCGGAAAATCGCGACAGCCTGAAAGCCAACGGCATCGTCGTCTACCTGCGCGCCAATCCGCACGATCTGTGGCTGCGCACGCGCAAGGACAAGAACCGCCCGCTGTTGCAGACGGAAGATCCGAAGGGGCGTCTCGAAGCGCTGTACGAAGTGCGCGACCCGCTGTACCGCGAATGCGCGGATTTCGTCATCGAGACCGGCCGTCCGTCGGTCAACGGTCTCGTCAACATGGTGCTGATGCAACTCGAACTGGCCGGCGTCATCGCCAAGCCGCTACAAGCATGATTACTGTCAACGTCGATCTGGGCGACCGCGCCTATCCGATTCATATTGGCGCCGGCCTGATCGGCCGCACCGAGCTGTTCGCACCCCACATCAAGGGTTCGTCCGTCACGATCGTCACGAACACGACGGTCGATCCGCTCTATGGCGACGCGCTGCGCGCGGCGCTCGCGCCGCTCGGCAAGCGCGTGTCGACGGTCGTGCTGCCGGACGGCGAGGCGTACAAGAACTGGGAAACGCTGAACCTGATCTTCGACGGCCTGCTGACGGATCACGCCGATCGCAAGACGACGCTCGTCGCGCTCGGCGGCGGCGTGGTCGGCGACATGACCGGCTTTGCCGCCGCGTGCTACATGCGCGGCGTGCCGTTCATCCAGGTACCGACGACGCTGCTGTCGCAGGTCGATTCGTCGGTCGGCGGCAAGACGGGCATCAACCACCCGCTCGGCAAGAACATGATCGGCGCGTTCTACCAGCCGCAGGCCGTGATCGCGGACATCGGCGCGCTGACGACGCTGCCCGATCGCGAGCTGGCGGCCGGCGTGGCCGAAGTCATCAAGACGGGCGCGATCGCCGATGCCGGGTTCTTCGACTGGATCGAGGCGAACGTCGAGGCTCTGAACCGTCGCGAGCCGGCAGCGCTCGCGCACGCGGTGAAGCGTTCGTGCGAGATCAAGGCGAGCGTCGTCGCGGCCGACGAGCGCGAAGGCGGCCTGCGCGCGATCCTGAATTTCGGCCACACGTTCGGCCATGCGATCGAGGCCGGGCTCGGCTACGGCGAATGGCTGCACGGCGAGGCGGTCGGCTGCGGGATGGTGATGGCGGGCGACCTGTCGGTGCGGCTCGGCCTCCTCGACGAAGCGTCGCGGCAACGCCTCGATGCGGTGATCGCGGCCGCGCATCTGCCGACCCGCGGGCCCGCGCTCGGCGACGCGCGCTACATGGACCTGATGCGCGTCGACAAGAAGGCCGAGGCCGGCGCGATCAAGTTCATCCTGCTGAAGCGATTCGGCGATACGCTGATCACGCAGGCGCCGGACGAAGCGGTATTCGCTACACTGGCGCAGACGACGCGCTAACGGCGGCCCGGATTCGCCGGCGCCCCTGACATGGAGGAGACGTGAGCGAGACATCCAGCAGCACACTGCCCGAAGCCAGCCGCGCATCCGCTGCGCCGGTGGCCGAGCCGCCGACGCTGGCGGCGCTGGAAGCCCATCTCGCTCCGTATGCCGCGCACGCGTCGCAGTCACGCGGCCGCCGCCATCCTGAAACGCCGCCGGCGGCGCGCACCGAATTCCAGCGCGATCGCGACCGCATCGTCCATTCGACCGCGTTTCGCCGGCTCGAATACAAGACGCAGGTCTTCGTCAATCACGAAGGCGACCTGTTCCGCACCCGCCTCACGCACAGCCTCGAAGTCGCGCAGATCGCGCGCTCGGTCGCACGCAACCTGCGCCTGAACGAGGACCTCGTCGAAGCGATCTCGCTCGCGCACGATCTCGGCCATACGCCGTTCGGCCATGCCGGGCAGGATGCGCTGAATGCGTGCATGCGCGAGCACGGCGGCTTCGAGCACAACCTGCAGAGCCTCGCCGTGGTCGACGAGCTCGAGGAGCACTACGGCGCGTTCAACGGGCTGAACCTGTGTTTCGAGACGCGCGAAGGCATCCTGAAGCACTGTTCGCGCGAGAATGCGCGCAAGCTCGGCGCGCTCGGCGAGCGCTTTCTGCAGGGCCGCCAGCCGTCGCTCGAAGCGCAGCTCGCGAACATCGCCGATGAAATCGCCTACAACAACCACGACGTCGACGACGGCCTGCGCTCCGGCCTGATCACGATCGAGCAGCTCGCCGAAGTCGAGCTGTGGCAGCGTCACTACGAAGCGGCGCTCGCCGAATTCCCGCACCTCGAAGGCCGCCGGCTCGTGCACGAGACGGTGCGCCGCATCATCAACACGCTGATCGTCGACCTGATCGACGAGACGACGCGCAATCTCGCCCGCGTCGCGCCCGCGTCGCTCGACGACGTGCGCGCCGCGCCGCCGCTCGTCGCGCACAGCCCCGAGGTCGCCGCGCAGGCGGCGGCCCTCAAGCGCTTCCTCTTCAAGAACCTGTATCGCCACTACAAGGTGATGCGCATGGCGAGCAAGGCGCAACGCGTCGTCACCGGGTTGTTCGACGCGTTCATCGACGATCCGCGCCTGCTGCCGCCGCCGTACCAGTCCGACGACGCGGCGCAGCAGCCGCGTCTCGTCGCGCACTACATCGCCGGCATGACCGACCGCTTCGCGCTGAAGGAATATCAGCGCCTGTTCGTCATCAACGACAACTGACTGTCACAAACGATCACTAGACTTCGCCGGTTCAATGGCGACGGGAATGTTGCACACGCTGTTGGTAACGTTTTCATAGGAGAGGTCGATGAAGAAGAAGCCTGCGGGGACACTGGTTCGTTCGATCGCGCTCGGCGGCGCGCTGATGTTCGGGGTACAGCACGTGGCGCTCGCCGCGACGGAAATCCAGTTCTGGCATGCGATGGAGGCCGCGCTCGGCGAGCGGGTCAATGCGATCGCCGATCAGTTCAACGCGTCGCAAAGCGATTACAAGATCGTGCCGGTCTTCAAGGGCACCTACGACCAGGCGCTCGCGGCCGGCATCGCGGCCTATCGCAGCGGCAACGCGCCGGCGATCCTCCAGGTCTATGAAGTCGGCACGGCGACGATGATGCAGGCGAAGAAGGCGGTCGTGCCGGTCTACGACGTGTTCAAGCAAGCCGGCGTGACGCTCGACGAGAAGGCGTTCGTGCCGACCATCGCGAGCTACTACAGCGACGCGAAGACGGGCCACCTCGTGTCGATGCCGTTCAACAGCTCGACGCCGGTGCTGTACTACAACAAGGACGCGTTCAAGAAGGCGGGCCTCGATCCGAATCAGCCGCCGAAGACGTGGGCCGACGTGAAGGCGGATGCCGAGAAGCTGCGCAAGTCGGGGATGGCGTGCGGCTTCACGACCGGCTGGCAAGGCTGGATCCAGCTCGAAAACTACAGCGCGTGGCACGGGCTGCCGTTCGCGAGCCGCAACAACGGCTTCGACGGTACCGACGCCGTGCTCGAGTTCAACAAGCCGCAGCAGATCGAACACATCTCCTTCCTCCAGCAGATGGCGAAGGACGGTACGTTCACGTACGCGGGCCGCAAGGACGAAGCATCGGCGAAGTTCTACAGCGGCGACTGCGGGATTCTCACGACGTCGTCGGGCGCGCTCGCGAACGTGCAGAAATTCGCGAAGTTCAGCTACGGCACGGGCATGCTGCCGTACGACGCGAACGTGAAGGGCGCGCCGCAGAACGCGATCATCGGCGGCGCGAGCCTGTGGGTGCTGGCCGGCAAGGACCCGGCGACCTACAAGGGCGTCGCGAAATTCCTCTCTTACCTGGCTTCGCCCGCGGTCGCCGCGAAGTGGCACCAGGACACCGGCTACCTGCCGGTCACGACCGCCGCGTACGACCTGACGCGCCAGCAGGGCTTCTACGCGAAGAACCCGAGCGCCGAAACCGCGATCAAGCAGATGCTGAACAAGCCGCCGCTGCCGTACACGAAGGGGCTGCGCCTGGGCAACATGCCGCAGATCCGCACGGTGGTCGACGAGGAGTTCGAACAGGTCTGGGCGCAGAAGAAGTCGCCGAAGGACGCGCTCGATTCGGCTGCGTCGCGCGGCGACGAACTGCTGCGCCGCTTCGAGAAGTCGGGCGGCTGAGCACGCATCGCCTCGTGCCGCCGGCGGTATCGCGCGTCAGCGCATGCCGTCCGGCGGCGCGGTTTCCTTTCCGTTTCGCCTGACCGGATATCCGCGATGCAATCCCGTTCCCGTTTCGGTACGAGCCCGGTGCCGTACCTGCTGATCGCGCCGCAGCTCGCGATCACCGCCGTGTTCTTCCTGTGGCCGGCCGGCGTCGCGCTGTGGCAGTCCACGCAGACGCAGGACGCGTTCGGCACGTCGAGCGAGTTCGTCGGCCTCGCGAACTTCACGCACCTGTTCGCCGATCCGCTGTATCTCGATTCGATGCGCACGACGCTCGTGTTCAGTTCGCTGGTCACGGTGAGCGGGCTCGTCGTGTCGCTGCTGCTCGCCGCGTGCGCCGACCGCGTGATCCGCGGCGCGCGCGTGTACCGCACGCTGCTGATCTGGCCGTACGCGGTCGCACCGACGATCGCGGCCGTGCTGTGGGCATTCCTGTTCAACCCGAGCATCGGCCTGATCACATATGCGCTCGCGAAGGGCGGCATCGTGTGGAACCATGCGCTGAACGGCGAGCAGGCGATGTTCCTCGTCGTGCTGGCGTCGGTGTGGAAGCAGGTGAGCTACAACTTCCTGTTCTTCTACGCGGGGCTGCAGGCGATTCCGCGCTCGCTGATCGAGGCGGCGGCGATCGACGGCGCGGGCCCGGTGCGGCGCTTCTTCAACATCGTGCTGCCGCTGCTGTCGCCGACGAGTTTCTTCCTGCTGGTCGTGAACCTCGTCTACGCATTCTTCGACACCTTCCCGGTGATCGACGCGGCCACCGGCGGCGGCCCGGCGCAGAGCACCAGGACGCTGATCTACAAGATCTTCGCGGAGGGCTTCCAGGGGCTCGACATCGGCAGCTCGGGCGCGCAGTCGGTCGTGCTGATGATCATCGTCGTCGCGCTCACGGTGATCCAGTTCCGCTTCGTCGAACGCAGGGTGCAATACGCATGATCGAAAATCGCAAGGGCTTCGACCTGTTCTGCCACGCGGTGCTGATCGCGGGCGTGGTGCTGATCGTGTTCCCTGTCTACGTCGCGTTCTGCGCGGCGACGATGAACGCGCAGGAAGTGTTGACGGTGCCGCTGTCGCTCGTGCCGAGCACGCACCTGTTCGAGAACGTCGCGTACATCTGGGGGCACGGCAGCGGCGGCACGACGGCGCCGTTCGGCCGTTTGCTCGTGAACAGCTTCGCGATGGCGCTCGGCATCGCGGTCGGCAAGATCGCGGTGTCGATCCTGTCCGCATACGCGATCGTCTATTTCCGCTTCCCGTTTCGCAACACGGCGTTCTGGCTGATCTTCATCACGCTGATGCTGCCGGTGGAAGTGCGGATCTTCCCGACCGTGCAGGTCGTGTCGACGCTGCACCTGACGAACACCTACGCCGGGCTCTCGCTGCCGCTGATCGCGTCGGCCACCGCGACGTTCCTGTTCCGCCAGTTCTTCATGACGCTGCCCGACGAACTGATGGATGCCGCGCGCATCGACGGCGCGGGGCCGCTGCGCTTCTTCTGGGACGTCGTGCTGCCGCTGTCGAAGACGAGCATCGCCGCGCTGTTCGTGATCACCTTCATCTACGGCTGGAACCAGTATCTGTGGCCGATCCTGATCACGACGGAAGCGTCGCTGTCGACGGCGGTGGTGGGCATCAAGACGATGATCGCGAGCGGCGACGCCGCGACCGAATGGCAATACGTGATGGCGGCGCTGCTGCTGGCGATGATTCCGCCGCTCGTCGTCGTGCTGGCGATGCAGCGCTGGTTCGTGCGCGGCCTCGTCGATTCCGAAAAATAACCCCCACGGTAACCGGGAGAAGGACCAGGTATGGCTGCGCTGAGCTTGAAGGGCGTCAGGAAATCCTACGACGGCAAGCAGCACGTGCTGCATGGCATCGACGTGGAGATCGCCGACGGCGAATTCATCGTGCTGGTCGGCCCGTCGGGCTGCGGCAAGTCGACGTTGCTACGGATGATCGCGGGGCTCGAGAGCGTGACGGACGGCGAGATCGCGATCGGCGACCGGGTCGTCAACACGCTGGAGCCGAAGGATCGCGACATCGCGATGGTGTTCCAGAACTATGCGCTGTACCCGCACATGACGGTCGCGCAGAACATGGGTTACGGGCTGAAGATCCGCGGGATCGAGCGCGCGACGATCGATTCAAGGGTGGCCGCGGCCGCGAAGATCCTCGAGCTCGAGCCGCTGCTCGCGCGGCGCCCGCGTGAACTGTCGGGCGGCCAGCGGCAGCGCGTCGCGATGGGGCGCGCGATCGTGCGCGAGCCGTCGGTGTTCCTGTTCGACGAGCCGTTGTCGAACCTCGACGCGAAGCTGCGCGTGCAGATGCGGCTCGAGATCCAGCGGCTGCATGCGCGGCTCGCGACGACCAGCGTGTACGTGACGCACGACCAGATCGAAGCGATGACGCTCGCGCAACGGGTGATCGTGATGAATCGCGGCTACGCGGAGCAGATCGGTGCGCCGGTCGACGTGTACGAGAAGCCGGCGACGGTGTTCGTCGCGGGCTTCATCGGCTCGCCGGCGATGAACCTGATGCACGGCCGGCTGTCGGAAGACGGCGCGAGCTTCACGGTCGCCGGCGGCGGCCCCGCGCTGCCGGTGGCCGGCGCGCCGGGCATCGGCCGCGAGATCGCCACCGGGCGCGACTGGGTGCTCGGCGTGCGTCCCGAACACATGACGCCGCAGCCGGGCGTCGCGCAGGCGACGCTGCCGGTCGATTCGTGCGAGCTGCTCGGCGCGGACAATCTCGCGCACGGCCGCTGGGGCGATCACGACATCGCGGTGCGCCTGCCGCACGCGGACCGCCCCGCGCGCGGTACGGCGCTGGCGGCCGCGCTGCCCGCGCACCGGCTGCATTTCTTCGATCCCGAATCCGGCAAGCGCGCCGGCTGAAACCGCTGCATTCGCCGAGAGACCGACGATGATCACCCGTATCGACTGGCCCTATCCGCGTGTCGTCGCCCATCGCGGCGGCGGCACGCTCGCACCGGAGAACACGCTGGCCGCGCTCGACGAGGGCGCGCGGCGCGGGCACCGGATGGTCGAATTCGACGCGAAACTGTCGGCCGACGACGTGACGTTCCTGCTGCATGACGATACGGTCGACCGGACCTCGAACGGCCACGGAGCGGCGGCGGGCATGCGTTATGCGGCGCTGGCCGCGCTCGACGCGGGCGCGTGGCGCGATGCGCGCTTCGCGGGCGAACGGATGCCGACGCTCGAGGCGGCGGCGGCGCGCTGCCTCGCGCACGGGCTGGCCGCGAACGTCGAGATCAAGCCGTGCCCGGGGCGCGAGCGCGAAACCGGGCAGCGCGTGGCGGCCGACGCGGCTGCGTACTGGCGCGATGCCGCCGTTGCGCCGTTGCTGTCGTCGTTCTCGTTCGACGCGCTGCAACAGGCGCGTGCGACGGTGCCGGCGTTGCCGCGCGGGATGCTCTACGAAGTCGTGCCGGACGACTGGCATGCGCAGGTCATCGATGCGCTCGACTGCGTATCGTTGCATGCAGACCACACTCGGCTCGACGAATCGCTGGTGCGCGCGATCAAGGCGGCCGGCTTGCGCATCCTGGTTTACACGGTGAACGACCTCGAACGGGCACGCGAACTCGCGCGCTGGGGTGTCGATGCCGTCTGCACGGACCGCATCGACCTGATCGCGCCCGATGCGCTGGACGACATCGACGTCGTCTAGCGGCGATGGCCGCGTCCGCGTCCGGTAAAAAACCGTCGCCCGGACCGTGCCTGACGCGAAAAAACGACGCCCCGGCGCGCTGAGCGCCGGGGCGTTTTGCATCGTGGAGACGTTACGCCAGGAAAAATCCGCTACAAATTGCAGCAGGATTAACCATTCCCCAAATATTCGACTACGCTTAGAAGCGGTAGCCGAGGTTCAGGTACGTGACGATCGGGTTCAGCGAGATGTGGGCCTTCGACGTTTCCGTCAGCGTCCCGACCGGCGTCCGGCGGGCCGTCGTGAACGTCGCGGTCACGCTGACCGGGATGTACGACAGTGACAGGCCTGCGAACCAGTGTTTCGTGAAGTTGTACGTGAAGCCGGCGTTGAGCACGGGCGCCCACTGGTTGCTGGTCGTCGCGCTGGTCGGGCCGCCGAGCACGCCGTTCTCGAACGCGCTGTTGGTGATCTTGGCGCCGGTGAACCAGACGTACGTCGCACCGACGCCGACATACGGACGGAACTTCGCATTGGCGTCGTTGAAGTGGTAGCGAAGCAGGACGGCAGGGCTCCACTGGTATGCACGGCCGAGTACGCCGAATCTGTCGAACTGACCCTTGCCGGTGATGTCGAACTTCGGCGGGATCCCCATCACGAGCTCGGTGGAGATATGGTCGGTGACGAAGTAGCCTGCTGCGAGCCCCAGCGTGTCGGCGTCGTTGATGCCGGCGCCGGTGTTGGGAATCGATTGATTGATGGGCGTGCCGCCTACGCGGTAGACGAACAGCGGGTCACTGCTGTCCTGCGGCGAAAGGTGCAGCCAGCCGGTGCTGACGTAGAAATCACCTGCGGATTGTGCATGTGCCGTACCGCCCGCGAACGTGAATGCGAGCGCTGCGGCCCCCGTAATGGCCAGTTTTCGTTTCATTGTGTCTCCTCCGATCAAAGGCGTGCTCATTATGACGACTGCGTTTAAAACCAAACAAGCTCGTAAGTTAGAGTTTTCTCCCTAGGATTCGCACGACCGTACGCTTACGCGCGCCGCAGGGACAGGCATTCTACGCAGGTGCGCACTTTCGGACCTCCGGGTATTTCCTAACGCGTTCAAACGGACATTCAGCATGGCACGGTTAGCACGACTCTACGTTCCCGACCAGCCGCAGCACGTGATACTGCGCGGCCTGGATCAGCAACCCGCGTTCGTCGACGACCAGGACTACGAACTCTTCATCGATTGCCTGAAGGCCGCCGCACGCGATCATCACCTGTCGGTGCATGCCTACGTGCTGCTGCCGCGCCAGGTGCAACTGCTCGTGACGCCCAGCGACGAAGCCAGCCTGCCGAAGGCGATGCAGGCCGTCGGCCGTCGCTACGTCGCGCATTTCAACCGGCGCTATTCGCGCCGCGGCACGCTGTGGGAAGGCCGCTATCGCGCGACGGTGATCGAAGGCGAGCGTTATTTCCTGCTCGCGAGCCGCGTGGTCGAGATGAGCCCGGTGCGTGCGCAGCTCGTCGCGACGCCCGAGGCCTATCGCTGGTCGAGCTACCGGCATCACGTCGGGCTCACCGTCGACAGCCTGATCACCGACCATCCGCTCTACTGGGCGCTCGGCAACACGCCGTTCGACCGCCAGCGTGCGTACAAGGAGCTGTGCGAGCAGCCGCTCGACGAGCGGCAGGCCGACCAGCTGCAGCAGGCGACGCTGAAGGGCTGGGTGCTCGGCGGCGAGAATTACCGCGAGTGGGCGGCGCGCACCGCGAACCGGCGCGTTTCGCCGTTGCCGCGCGGACGCCCCAGAAAGGTGCGCGAGAACACGCCGCCGATCCAGCAGTAATGCCGGAAAGGCGGGCCAGAAGCGGCGCTGCGGGCGCCGCTTCTTTTTGCACCAAAACGATACGCCCCCAATAAAACAGCACCAGATCAAGGAATCTGGTTAATTGGGGTTCGATCAAGCGGTTTTTGTTGCTATTCCCTTGATTCGTCGCGTATATTCCGAATTCCGGTGGTCCGGGCGAAGCCTGCCCAACCACTGTCGGCCGTGCCGTCTCCCGTCGGGAGCGGGCTCGACGGCAACAAGAAAACGGTTCAACGGCCTCCAGGCCCCCTTTACGACGGTGTCCCCATGAACGACCACCAGCAGCCGCTCGCCGCGGTGCCCGCCGCACAAGGTCTGTACGACCCGCAAAACGAACACGACGCCTGCGGCGTCGGCTTCGTCGCTCACATCAAGGGCAAGAAGAGCCACGAGATCATTCAGCAAGGCCTGAAGATCCTCGAGAACCTCGATCACCGCGGCGCGGTCGGCGCCGATCCGCTGATGGGCGACGGCGCGGGCATCCTGATCCAGATTCCGGACGCGTTCTATCGCGAGGAAATGGCGAAGCAGGGCGTGGACCTGCCGCCGGCCGGCGAGTACGGGGTCGGGATGATCTTCCTGCCGAAGGAAAACGCGTCGCGTCTCGCCTGCGAGCAGGAGCTCGAGCGTACGGTGAAGGCCGAAGGCCAGGTCGTGCTGGGCTGGCGCGACGTGCCGGTCGACCATGCGATGCCGATCTCGCCGACGGTCAAGGCGAGCGAGCCGCTGATCCGCCAGATCTTCATCGGCCGCGGCAAGGACATCATGGTGACGGACGCGCTCGAGCGGAAGCTGTACGTGATCCGCAAGACGGCGAGCCACCGCATCCAGGCGCTGAAGCTCAAGCACGGCAAGGAATACTTCGTGCCGTCGATGTCGGCGCGCACGATCGTCTACAAGGGGCTGCTGCTCGCGGGCCAGGTCGGCGTGTACTACCGCGACCTGCAGGACCCGCGCGTCGTGTCGGCGCTCGCGCTCGTGCACCAGCGCTTCTCGACCAACACGTTCCCGGCGTGGGAGCTGGCTCACCCGTACCGGATGATCGCGCACAACGGCGAGATCAACACCGTGAAGGGCAACGTGAACTGGCTGAACGCGCGTACCGGCGCGATCGCATCGCACGTGCTCGCCGACGACCTGCCGAAGCTGTGGCCGCTGATCTATCCGGGCCAGTCGGATACCGCATCGTTCGACAACTGTCTCGAACTGCTGGTGATGGCCGGCTATCCGCTCGTGCACGCGGTGATGATGATGATCCCGGAAGCGTGGGAACAGCACACGCTGATGGACGAGAACCGCCGCGCGTTCTACGAATACCACGCCGCGATGATGGAGCCGTGGGACGGCCCGGCCGCGATCGCGTTCACCGACGGCCGCCAGATCGGCGCGACGCTCGACCGTAACGGCCTGCGCCCGGCGCGCTACATCGTGACCGACGACGACCTCGTCATCATGGCGTCGGAAGCTGGCACGCTGCCGATCCCCGAATCGAAGATCGTCAAGAAGTGGCGCCTGCAGCCGGGCAAGATGTTCCTGATCGACATGGAACACGGCCGCATCATCGACGACAAGGAACTGAAGGACAACCTCGCGAACGCGAAGCCGTACAAGAGCTGGATCGACGCGGTGCGCATCAAGCTCGACGAGATCGAGCCGAAGGCCGAGGAAGTCGCCGCCGGCCGCACGCAGGGCGCTGCGCTGCTCGACCGCCAGCAGGCGTTCGGCTACACGCAGGAAGACCTGAAGTTCCTGATGGCGCCGATGGCGCAGCAGGGCGAGGAGGCCGTCGGTTCGATGGGCAACGACTCGCCGCTCGCGGTGATGTCGAACAAGAACAAGACGCTCTATCACTACTTCAAGCAGCTGTTCGCGCAGGTCACGAACCCGCCGATCGACCCGATCCGCGAAAACATGGTGATGTCGCTCGTGTCGTTCATCGGCCCGAAGCCGAACCTGCTCGACACGAACAACATCAACCCGCCGATGCGGCTCGAAGTGTCGCAGCCGGTGCTCGACTTCAAGGACATCGCGAAGATCCGCGCGATCGACCAGTACACGGGCGGCAAGTTCAGCGCGTACGAGCTGAACATCTGTTATCCGGTCGCATGGGGCAAGGAAGGCATCGAGGCACGCCTCGCGTCGCTGTGCGCGGAAGCCGTCGACGCGGTGAAGTCGGGCTACAACATGCTGATCGTGTCGGACCGCAAGACCGACGCCGAGCACGTCGCGATTCCCGCGCTGCTCGCCACGTCGGCGATCCACACGCACCTCGTCCAGCAAGGGCTGCGCACGAGCACGGGCCTCGTCGTCGAGACGGGCTCCGCGCGTGAAACGCACCACTTCGCGCTGCTCGCGGGCTACGGCGCGGAAGCCGTGCACCCGTACCTCGCGATGGAAACGCTCGCGAAGATGGCCGAAGGCCTGCCGGGCGACCTGTCGCCGGAGAAGGCCATCTACAACTTCACGAAGGCGGTCGGCAAGGGCCTGCAGAAAGTGATGTCGAAGATGGGCATCTCGACGTACATGTCGTACACGGGCGCGCAGATCTTCGAAGCGCTCGGCCTGTCGAGCGACCTCGTCGAGAAGTACTTCAAGGGCACGGCATCGAAGGTCGGCGGCATCGGCCTGTTCGAAGTTGCGGAAGAGGCGATCCGCCTGCACCGCGATGCGTTCGGCGACAGCCCGGTCCTGCGCGACATGCTCGACGCGGGCGGCGAGTACGCGTACCGCGTGCGCGGCGAAGACCACATGTGGACGCCGGATTCGATCGCGAAGCTGCAGCACGCGACGCGCAGCAACTCGTACCAGACGTACAAGGAATACGCGCACCTGATCAACGACCAGACCAAGCGTCACATGACGTTCCGCGGCCTGTTCGAGTTCAAGGTCGAGCCGACCAAGGCGATCCCGATCGACGACGTCGAGCCGGCGAAAGAGATCGTCAAGCGCTTCGCGACCGGCGCGATGTCGCTCGGTTCGATCAGCACCGAAGCGCACGCGACGCTCGCGGTCGCGATGAACCGGATCGGCGGCAAGTCGAACACCGGCGAAGGCGGCGAGGACCAGAAGCGCTATCGCAACGAACTGCGCGGCATTCCGATCAAGGCGGGCGAGACGCTGAAGTCGGTGATCGGCGACGAGATCGTCAGCGACATTCCGCTGAAGGACGGCGATTCGCTGCGCTCGAAGATCAAGCAGGTCGCGTCGGGCCGCTTCGGCGTCACCGCCGAGTACCTGGCATCGGCCGACCAGATCCAGATCAAGATGGCGCAGGGTGCGAAGCCGGGCGAAGGCGGCCAGCTGCCGGGCCACAAGGTGTCGGAATACATCGGCAAGCTGCGTTACTCGGTGCCGGGCGTCGGCCTGATCTCGCCGCCGCCGCACCACGACATCTACTCGATCGAGGATCTGGCGCAACTGATCCACGACCTGAAGAACGTGAACCCGAGCGCGAGCATCTCCGTGAAGCTCGTGTCGGAAGTGGGCGTGGGCACGGTCGCGGCCGGTGTCGCGAAGGCGAAGGCCGATCACGTCGTGATCGCCGGCCATGACGGCGGCACGGGCGCGTCGCCGCTGTCGTCGGTCAAGCATGCGGGCACGCCGTGGGAGCTCGGCCTCGCCGAAACGCAGCAGACGCTGGTGCTGAACCGCCTGCGCGGCCGCATCCGCGTGCAGGCCGACGGCCAGATGAAGACGGGCCGCGACGTCGTGATCGGCGCGCTGCTCGGCGCGGACGAATTCGGCTTCGCGACGGCGCCGCTCGTCGTCGAGGGCTGCATCATGATGCGCAAGTGCCACCTGAACACGTGCCCGGTCGGCGTCGCGACGCAGGACCCGGTGCTGCGTGCGAAGTTCAAGGGCCAGCCCGAGCACGTCGTGAACTACTTCTTCTTCGTCGCCGAGGAAGTGCGCGAGATCATGGCGCAGCTCGGCGTCGCGAAGTTCGACGACCTGATCGGCCGCGCCGACCTGCTCGATACGCGCAAGGGCATCGAGCACTGGAAGGCGAAGGGCCTCGACTTCTCGCGCGTGTTCTACCAGCCGGAAGAGTGCGAGGACGTCGCGCCGCGCCATGTCGACGTGCAGGATCACGGCCTCGAGCGCGCGCTCGACCACGTGCTGATCGAGAAGGCCAAGGCCGCGATCGAGAACGGCGAGCATGTGTCGTTCATCCAGCCGGTGCGCAACGTGAACCGGACGGTCGGCGCGATGCTGTCGGGCGTGATCGCGAAGAAGCACGGCCACGACGGCCTGGCCGACGACGCGGTGCACATCCAGCTGAAGGGCACGGCCGGCCAGAGCTTCGGCGCGTTCCTCGCGAAGGGCGTGACGCTCGACCTCGTCGGCGACGGCAACGACTACGTCGGCAAGGGCCTGTCGGGCGGCCGGATCATCATCCGACCGACCAACGACTTCCGCGGCAAGTCCGAGGAAAACATCATCTGCGGCAATACGGTGATGTACGGCGCGATCGAAGGCGAAGCCTTCTTCCGCGGCGTCGCGGGCGAGCGCTTCTGCGTGCGCAACTCGGGCGCGACGGCGGTCGTCGAAGGCACGGGCGACCACGGCTGCGAATACATGACGGGCGGCACGGTCGTCGTGCTCGGCGAGACGGGGCGCAACTTCGCGGCCGGCATGTCGGGCGGCCTCGCGTACATCTACGATCCGGAAGGCACGTTCGCGGCGAAGTGCAACAAGTCGATGGTCGCGCTCGAGCCGGTGCTGCAGCAGGCCGAGCAGGAACGCACGGTCGACCGCGCGCTCTGGCACGAAGGCACGACGGACGAAGCGCTGCTCAAGGGGCTCGTCGAGCGTCATTTCCAGTTCACGGGTTCGCCGCGCGCGAAGTCGCTGCTGGAAAACTGGGACGCGGCGCGCCGCCAGTTCGTGAAGGTGTTCCCGCACGAATACAAGCGCGCGCTGGGCGAGATCGGTGCGAAGAAGGCGGCGAAGGAAGTGCTGGCCGCCTGAGCGACGAACGACATAGCGAATGCCGCGCGCGCCTGACGGCCGCGCGCGGCTCCCCCACCCGATACACCGAACAGAAGAGCACCTTATGGGCAAGGCAACCGGTTTTCTGGAGTTCGAACGCCGCCACGAGGCGTACGAAGCACCGCTCACGCGCGTGAAGCACTACAAGGAATTCGTCGCGGCACTGACCGACGCGGACGCGAAGATCCAGGGCGCGCGCTGCATGGATTGCGGCATCCCGTTCTGCAACAACGGCTGCCCGGTCAACAACATCATCCCGGACTTCAACGATCTCGTTTACCGCCAGGACTGGCAGCAGGCGATCGAAGTCCTGCACTCGACCAACAACTTCCCGGAATTCACGGGCCGCATCTGCCCGGCGCCGTGCGAAGCGGCGTGCACGCTCGGGATCAACGACGACCCGGTCGGCATCAAGTCGATCGAGCACGCGATCATCGACAAGGCCTGGGCGGAAGGTTGGGTCAAGCCGCTGCCGGCCGAACACAAGACGGGCAAGAAGGTCGCGGTCGTCGGTTCGGGCCCCGCGGGCCTCGCCGCCGCGCAGCAGCTCGCGCGGGCGGGCCACGACGTGACGGTGTTCGAGAAGAACGACCGCATCGGCGGCCTGCTGCGTTACGGGATTCCCGACTTCAAGCTCGAGAAGTGGCTGATCGACCGCCGCATGCGCCAGATGGAAGCGGAAGGCGTGACGTTCCGCACCAGCGTGTTCATCGGCAAGGACCCGCTGCCGGAGTCGATCGGCAGCCTCGCGAAGGAAACCATTTCGCCGGACACGCTGAAGGAAGAATTCGACGCGGTCGTGATCGCCGGCGGTTCGGAAACGCCGCGCGACCTGCCGGTGCCGGGCCGCGAGCTCGCGGGCGTCCATTTCGCGATGGACTTCCTGCCGCAGCAGAACCGCGTGAACGCGGGCGACAAGCTGGCCGACCAGCTGCTCGCGAAGGGCAAGCACGTGATCGTGATCGGCGGCGGCGATACGGGTTCGGACTGCGTCGGCACGTCGAACCGTCACGGCGCGAAGCACGTCACGCAGTTCGAGCTGCTGCCGCAGCCGCCGGAAGAGGAAAACAAGCCGCTCGTGTGGCCGTACTGGCCGATCAAGCTGCGCACGTCGTCGTCGCACGACGAAGGCTGCGAGCGTGACTGGGCGGTCGCGACGAAGCGTCTCGAAGGCAAGAACGGCAAGGTCGAGAAGCTGATCGCGGTGCGCGTCGAGTGGAAGGACGGCAAGATGCAGGAAGTGCCGGGTTCCGAGTTCGAGATGAAGGCCGATCTCGTGCTGCTCGCGATGGGCTTCACGCAGCCGGCCGCGCCGGTGCTCGACGCGTTCGGCGTCGCGAAGGATGCGCGCGGCAATGCGCGTGCGGCAACCGAAGGCGATCGTTCGTACTACACGTCGGTCGACAAGGTGTTCGCGGCAGGCGACATGCGTCGCGGCCAGTCGCTCGTGGTGTGGGCGATCCGCGAAGGCCGCCAGTGCGCGCGCTCGGTCGACGCGTACTTGATGGGGCATTCGGAACTGCCGCGCTGAGCTGAAGCGCGCGAGCGGGTTTCGATGGAAGCCGGGCGTCCGAGAGGGCGCCCGGTTTTTTTATGGCTGGGCGCGCGATCGATGTCGTTGCATCGGCGTCGGCCCGGATGAGCCGAGCGGCGTCCGGCGTTCCTGCCGCGCGGCGCGAGCCGGTGGGCCGGGCCGCCATCATCGCTCCCGCATTTTCGCGAAGCGTCGTCTAACCTGATGACATCAGTCCTCGATTTTTCGTCATCTCAAATCCTTTCGTTTTGTAATAATCCTTGGGAACTGTCATATCATGTCGCCCCTCGGGCCGCGTTCGCGGTCGCCGCACATGACTGACGTTATTTACAAGGACTCTGGATGGAAGCATTCGTGCAAGGGCTGATCGAAGCCGTCAACGGCGTGCTGTGGAACTACGTGCTGATCGCGCTGCTGCTGGGCGCCGGCGCGTGGTTCACGTTGCGGTTCCGGATGATCCAGCTGAAGGCGCTGTTCCTCAGCATGAAGCTGGTCGGCAGCAAGGGCGAGCCGGGCAGCATCTCGTCGTTCCAGGCGTTCGCGACCGGGCTCGCGAGCCGCGTCGGCACCGGCAACATCGCCGGCGTCGCGGTGGCGCTGACGGTCGGCGGGCCGGGCGCGATCTTCTGGATGTGGATGACCGCGCTCGTCGGGATGTCGTCCGCGTTCGTCGAGGCGACGCTCGCGCAGATCTTCAAGGTGTCGCACCCGGACGGCAGCTATCGCGGCGGCCCCGCGTACTACATCCAGACGGGGCTGCGCTCGCGCGGCTTCGGCGTGCTGTTCTCGCTGTCGCTGATCCTCGCGTTCGGCTTCGTGTTCAACGCGGTGCAGGCCAACGCGATCGCCGATGCGTTCCATACGTCGTTCGGCTGGCGTCGCGAGACGGTCGGCCTCGGTCTCGTGCTGCTTTCCGCGCCGATCATCTTCGGCGGCATCCGCCGCATCGCGACGGTCGCACAGGTGATCGTGCCGCTGATGGCGATCGGCTACCTCGCGCTCGCGGTCTACGCGGTTGCGACGCACATCACGCTGGTGCCCGGCGTGATCGCGTTGATCGTGAAGAGCGCGTTCGGCCTCGAGCAGGCGGCCGGCGGCCTGACCGGCTATGCGGTCAGCCAGGCGATCGCGATCGGCGTGAAGCGCGGACTGTTCTCGAACGAGGCGGGGATGGGCAGCGCGCCGAACGCGGCCGCGACCGCCAGCACGCGCCACCCCGTCACGCAGGGGCTGATCCAGATGCTCGGCGTGTTCGTTGACACGATCGTGATCTGCAGCGCGACCGCGTTCGTGATCCTGCTGTCGGGCCAGTACGAACTCGGCACCGGGATGGAGGGCGCGGCGCTCACGCAGCGCGCGATTTCGAGCCACGTCGGCGACTGGGGCGGCATCTACATGGCCGTCGCGATCTTCTTCCTCGCGTTCTCGTCGGTGATCGGCAACTACGCGTATGCGGAAGGCAACGTCGAATTCATCACGAAGCGGCGCGGCGTGCTGCCGCTGTTCCGCATCGCCGTGCTCGGCATGGTGATGTTCGGCAGTGTCGGGCAACTGCCGCTCGTGTGGGCGATGGCCGATACGAGCATGGGCCTGATGGCGATCATCAACCTGATCGCGATCCTCGCGCTCGGCAAGTACGCGCACGCCGCCTGGGCCGACTATCGCCGCCAGCGCGCGGCCGGCGTCGCCGATCCGGTGTTCACGCGCAACACGATCCCCGAACTCGCACGCGTGCTGCCGGCCGACGTGTGGGGCGAGCATGGCCCGCTGCCGCAGCGTCCGGTTGCTTCCGCCGACGCGCCGAATGCGCCGCGGGCCGCCGTGAGCGAATCATGAACGGCGACCGGCTCCGTGCGTTCGTCGCGCTGATGCCCGATGCGGCATCGCGCAACGCGCTGCACGCGTTGCCGGTTACCCGCGGGGCGCGGCGCACGCCGCCCGCGCAACTGCACATGACGCTCGCGTTCATCGGCGCAATCGAGCGGGAGCGGTGCGACGCGCTGGCCGCGCACCTGCCCGCGCTCGCGGCCGCGCATGCGTTGCCGTCGTTGCCGGTCGAGCGGATCGCGTGGTGGCCGAGCCTGCCGCGTGCGCGGCTGATCGTCGCGGAGCTCGCGGCCGATGCCGCCTGCGTCGCGCTGAATGCGGGGCTGGCGGCGCTGCTGCACGAACTCGGCGTGCCGGCCGACCGGCGGCCGTTCCGGCCGCACGTGACGCTCGCGCGGCTGCCGCACGATGCGATCGGCCAGCCCGCGCACGGCGGCGCGCCGGGGCGGCCCGTCGAGGTGCGCGTCGAAGCGCTGACGCTGTTCGAAAGCCGGCTGTCGCAGGAGGGCGTGTCGCATCGGCCGATCGTATCGGCGCCGATCGCCCCGGCCGAAGGCCGGACGCCGCCGCGGTAGCGATACGCGCCGACGGCCGCGCGCCATGCCGCCGGTCGCGACCGCGCGTCGCTTCGACGGTATGACCCGCTGGCTGCACTACCCGTCGTACCGCGCGAGCATCAACCCCGCCAGATCGATCTCCGGCGTGCGTCCGGTGACGAGATCCGCGACCACCTTTCCCGAACCCATCGACATCGCCCAGCCCGTCGAGCCGTGGCCGACGTTGAGCCAGAGGCCGTCGATCCCGCTCGCGCCGAGCAGCGGCGGCCCGTCGGGCGTCATCGGCCGGCGGCCGACCCAGAAACGCGCCGACGTGCGATCGGCCGCTTGCGGAAACCAGTCGTCGAGCACCTTCATCAGCGTGTCGAGCGCCTGCTGCCGCAGCGCCGCGTGGCGATTGCCGAGCTCCGCGGTGCCGGCGACGCGCAGCGTCGGGCCGAAGCGCGTGATCGCGGTCTTCAGCGATTCGTCCATCAGCGCGGCGCAGGGCGCCTTTTCGTCGTCGACGACCGCGAGCGTGGCCGAGTAGCCTTTCACCGGATACAGCGGCACGTCGATGCCGTACGGTCGCAACAGGCCGGCGCTGTCGACGCCGAGCGCGACGACGATCGCGTCGGCGGCGAGTGTCGTGCCGTGTCGCGCGCCGCCGCTACCGTTGCTTTCGTGGTTTCCGCCCACGGCGACGACGTGGACGCCGCGCGCTTTTCCGCCCGCGACATCGAGTGCGCGCAGTTCGGTGTTGAAGCGGAATGCCGCACCGTTCGCTTCGCACAGCGCCCGCAGTTCGCGCGTGAAGCGCGCGCAGTCGCCGGCTTCGTCGTCGGGCAGGTAGATGCCGCCGACGGGCGCCTGCCGCGCCCAGCGCAGGCCCGGTTCGATCGCGGTGCAGCCGGCCGCGTCGAGTTCGCGAAACGCGATGCCGGCATCGCGCAGCACCTTCAGCGCGGGCTGCACCATGTCGACGTCGAACGCGCCGCGCAGCAGTTGCAGATAGCCGCGGCTCGCGCCGTAGTCGAAGGGATAACGCTCGCGAAACGCATGCAGGCACGCGCGGCTGTAATACGCGATGCGCTGCATCCGCTGCTTGTTCACGCGAAACCGTTCGAATTCGCATTCGCGCAGCCAGCGCGCGATCCAGCGCCACTGCGCGGCGTCGAACGTCGGCCGGAAGATCAGCGGCGACGCGGGCTTGAACAGGTATTTGAGGATCTTGCCGGGCATCCCGGGCGCGGCCCACGGCGTCACGTAGCCGGGCGCGATCACGCCCGCGTTGCCGAGGCTCGTCGCCTGCGCGACATCGGCCTCGCGTTCGATCACGGTGACGTCGCAGCCTGCTTCGCGCAGGTGCCAGGCGGTGGTGACGCCGATCACGCCGGCGCCGAGAACGATCACGTGCATGGGGTATCTGGTACGAAGCGGTGGCTCACGACGCGACGGCCGGATCGTCCGCGAGCGACTTGCCACGCGTTTCCGGCAGCACGAGCGCCGCGACGATCACCAGCAGATAGCCGCCGCCCGCGACGAGGCCGATCGCCTTCACGAGCGACATCGATTGCGACAGTGCGCCGACGAGGATCGGAAAGAACGAACCGAGCCCGCGGCCGAGGTTGTAGCAGAAGCCCTGGCCCGAGCCGCGGATCGCGCCCGGATACAGCTCCGACAGATACGCGCCGACGCCCGCGAAGATGCCCTGCACGACGATGCCGAGCGGAAAGCCGAGCAGCAGCATCGCGGTATCGGTGATCGGCAGCATCGTGTATGCCATGCCGAGCGAGAACGAGCCGACCGCGAACAGGATGAACGACGCGCGACGACCGAGCCGGTCGGACAGGATCGCGCCGACCACGTAGCCGACGAACGAGCCGACGATCAGCACGACCAGATAGCCGCTCGTGTTGAACACCGACAGGTGGCGCACGGTTTTGAGATAGGTGGGTAGCCACGTCGTGATCGCGTAGTAGCCGCCGAGCATGCCGGTGCACAGCGCGCTGCCGAACAGCGTCGCGCGCAGGTGCGGCGGCGAGAAGATCTCGAGGAAGTGGCCCGACACGCGGCCTTCGTCGCGGGCGCGGCGCGTGGCCGTATAGATGTCCGGATCGCTGACGTTGCGGCGGATATAGAGAATCCACAGGGCGGGCACGATGCCGATCCAGAAGCACGCGCGCCACGCGACCTGCTCCGGCAGCAGCGCGAAGAACGCCCAGTAGAGGATCGCGGCCGCGCCCCAGCCGAACGACCAGCTGCTCTGCACGGTGCCCACGGCCTTCGCGCGATGCTCGGGCGAGCGGATCGTCTCGGCCATCATGATCGTCACGACCGACCATTCGCCGCCGAAGCCGAAACCCTGCAGCGTGCGCGTCGCGAGGAGCTGCCAGAACGAATGCGTGAAGCCGGACAGGCACGTGAACAGCGCGAACGTCGCGATCGTCCACTGCAGCACGCGCACGCGGCCATAGCGATCGGCGAGGATGCCGGCGACCCAGCCGCCGATCGCCGACGAGATCAGCGAACTGGTCGCGATCATCCCGGCCTCACTCTTCGTCATGCCCCAGGTGGCGATCAGCGTCGGGATCAGGAACGAATAGATCATGAAGTCGAACGCATCGACCGCATAACCGCCGAATCCGGCGTACAGCGTCCGGCGCTCGCGCGTCGACAATTCGTTGAACCACTGGAATGCCTGCATGCTTGCCGCCCCCTCTCGTCTTGTCTCGTCCCGCGCAGCCGCGTCGCGGTTATTTTACGGGCGCGATCCGGCATGCCAAAAAGGCGGATGCAGGTTCGTGCTGAAAAGCAGGCAGGAGGGAAGACGCGTCAGAGCGTCAGGCCGCCATCGACGTGGATGACCTGGCCGGTGATCTGCCGTGCCGCGTCCGACAGCAGGAACGCAATCAGCGCGGCGACGTCGTCGGGTTCTGCGATGCGGCCGAGCGGCGTCGCCTGTTCGGCCTGCGCCCACGCAGCGGCGTTGCCGGCGCTCGGCCCGTGGTCCTTGCGCGTGAAGCCCGGCGCGACCGCATTGACGGTGATGCCGTGCGCGGCGAATTCGGTGGCCGCGCTACGCACCAGCGATTCGAGCGCGGCCTTCGCGGCGGCGGTCGCCGCGAACGGTGCATCGGCGCGGTAGCGGTGCGCGACGAACGAACTGACCGCGACGATCCGCGGCGTGGCCGACGTTTCGAGCAGCGGCCGCGCGCGGCCCGCGAGTGCGGAGAACGCCCCGGGCATCGCCGCGAAGGCGGACGCGAGCGTGTCCGCGGAGAGCTCGGAAAAGGATTGCCGCGCGGCGAAGCCGGCGTTCGCGACGAGCTGGTCGAGCCCGCCGAAGCGCGTCGCGGTGCTATCGACCAGTGCGGCGGCGATACCCGGTTCGCCGAGATCGCCGGTCAGCGTGATGCACTCGGCGCCGGCCGTCGTGCACGCATGGGCGACGTCGGCGAGCCGCGATCGTGCCACCTCGTCCGCGCCGCGCGCATGCAGCGCCAGTGCGACGCCGGGCGCCGCGAGACGCCGCGCGAGCGCCGCGCCGATCCCCGAGCCTGCACCGGTGATCAGCGCGATGCGTTCGAGGTGCGCGGCGCGTGCGTTCACGCGGCGACCTTGTCGTCGCTGCTCACGCGCTCGACGTTGATCGTGCCGACGTGGAACGCGGCCAGCGACTCGCGGTGCGCGATGCTGACGATCGCGGCCTTCGGCAGCCGTTCGGCGAACAGGTGATAGAGGCGGGCTTCATTGTCCGCGTCGAGCGCGCTGGTCGCTTCGTCGAGGAACAGGAAGTCGGGCTTGTGCAGCAGCACGCGCGCGCCGGCCAGGCGTTGCTGCTCGCCCGGCGACAGCACGCGGGTCCAGTGCGCGGTTTCGTCGAGGCGCTCGACGTAATCCTCGAGGCGGCACGCGCGCAGCGCATCGCGGCACGCTTCGTCGCTGAACGTGTCGGGCGTCGCCGGGTAGGTGAGCGCGGCCTTGAGCGTGCCGATCGGCAAATAGCTGGTTTGCGGCACGAACATCATCCGCGCGCCGACCGGCGCGTCGATCGCGCCGTCGCCGAACGGCCACAGGCCCGCGAGCGCGCGCATGAACGTGCTCTTGCCGGAACCCGACTTGCCGATCACGAGCCAGCGCGAGCCGGGCTCGATCGTGACGTCGCCGATGTTCGCGAGCGCGTTGCCGTTCGGCAGCGCGAGCTTGAGCGACGACGTCGACAGCTTCGCGGCGTCGATGTAGTGCAGGTTGATGCCGCCGTGCTCGGTCGCGGGCGACAGGCTTTCCTTCAGGTGCGACGTGCCCATCACACGCTTGAATTCGCGCAGACGGTTGACGGTGGCGCGCCATTCGACGAGGGTCGAGTAGCTGTTGATGAACCACGAGAACGAGTCGCTGACGGTGCCGAACGCGGACGAGATCTGCATCAGCACGCCGAACGAGAACGCACCGGCAAAGTAGCGCGGCGCCGCGACGACGAGCGGGAAGATGATCGCGATCTGCCCGTAGAAGCTCAGCACGAACGTGAGCCGCTTCGTGTACTTCATCACGCGCCACCAGTTGTCGCGGATGCGCGTGAAGAGGGTCTGCGCGTTGCCGGCCTCGGTCTTCTCGCCGTCGTAGAACGCGATCTGCTCGGCGTTCTCGCGCACGCGGATCAAGCCGAAGCGGAAATCGGCCTCGACGCGCTGCTGCTGGTAGTTGATCGACACGAGCGGATGGCCGACCTTCTGGATGATCAGCGAGCCGACCACCGCGTACAGCGCGGCCGCCCACACCATGTAGCCGGGAATCGCGATCGGCGTCGCGCCGAGCGTGAACGTCAGCGCGCCGGCGAGCGACCACAGGATCGTGATGAACGACACGAGCGTGACGACCGTCGACAGCAGGTCGAGCGACAGCGCGAGCGTCGTGGTCGCGAACGACTGGAGGTCGTCGGTGATCCGCTGGTCGGGGTTGTCGGCGAGACGGTCACGTTCGATCCGGTAGAACGCGCGATCGCCGAGCCACTGACCGAGGAAGCGGTCGGTGAGCCACTGGCGCCAGCGAAAGCCGAGCATCTGGCGCAGGTAGCGGCCGTACACGGCGAGGATGATGAACGCGAAGGCGAGCGCGGAGAACTGCATCAGCAGGTTCGGGAAGTCGTGGACATCCTTCGACTGCAGCGCGTTGTAGAACTGCGCGTTCCACTTGTTCAGCCGGACGTTGATCCAGACCACGCAGAGGTTGATCGCGATGATCGTGACCAGCAGGCCCCACGCGATTTTCCATTCGGACGATACCCAGTAGGGCTTGATGAGGCTCCATGCGGATACCGGGCGCTCGTCCTGCGGCGCGTCGGAGGCGGAGCGGACGGGATCGATCGATTGGGTCATGTGCTTCCTGATGATGAGCCGGCGCGCGGGCCGGGCGAAACCGGGCGCGCGCCGCGATACGGCATGCCGGGGCGCGGCGCCGACTGACGGCGGGCGTCCGGATGGTCGCCCGTGCGTCTTAAACGGCACTTAAAAACCGGCGGTGACGCGGCAACCGGCCGCTTGCGCGGCCGGCCTGCGGGCATTGTGCCAGAGCGGCGCGGCACGCCGGCGAATTTGCCGCTAGGGGGACAGTTTGCGGCGCTTTCCGCTTTTATGGTCTAATGGCCGACGACGAAACAGGGGTGCTTCGTGGCGCGGCCGGCAGATGTTCCGGGCAGCGCGGCGAGGCTGAGAAAGACCCTTCGCACCCGATCCGGGTAATACCGGCGAGGGAAGTTTCTGATCCCGCCGGGCCGCGCTGGCCGCCATCCCACATGGTCAGCGCCCGAGTCCCGCCCGGCCGGCCTTTGCTGCCGGTTTCGTCCTTTTGGGTACGCGCATTGCGCGTTACGGAAGGAATGATGGCCGCACAATCTTCAGTCTTTTGCAGGGCTTCCGCCCCGACGTCGCGTGCGTTCGCAGGCGGCGGCGCGTGTGCGTCGACATTCGTCGCGCGTGACCGCGCGGAGGGCGCGCGATGAACGTCCGGGATACACGACCCGATTTCGCGGTGCTCGGCGGCGGCCTCGTCGGCCGCCTGATCGCGTGGCGGCTCGCGGGCGACGGGCATCGCGTCGCGCTCTACGAGCGCGGCGGCCCGGACGGCGAGCAGTCGGCCGCGTGGGTCGCGGCCGCGATGCTCGCGCCGCTCGCGGAAGCGGCCAGCGCGGAACTGCTGATCACCGAGCTGGGCGCCGCGTCGCTCGCGCGTTGGCCGCAGTGGCTCGCGGAACTGCCCGAACCCGTCTTCTTCCAGCAGCACGGCACGCTCGTCGTCTGGCATCACGCGGATCGCGCGGAGGCGCCGCTGTTCGAGCGGCGCGTGCGCGCGAACGCGCCGGCCGAGCTGCTCGACGGCGGCTTCGTGACGCTCGCCGGTGCGCAGGTCGACGCCGCAGAACCCGTGCTCGCGGGCCGCTTCGCGCGCGGGCTGATGCTGCCGCGCGAAGGGCAGCTCGACAACCGCCAGGCGCTGCGCGCGCTCGCGGCGGGCCTGGCCGAACGAGGCGTCGCGCGGCACTGGCACGCGGCGGTCGACGACGCGAATCTGCCGGCCGCGCATTTCACGATCGATTGCCGCGGGCTCGGCGCGAAATCCGCGCTGCCCGCGCTGCGCGGCATCCGCGGCGAAGTCGCGCGCGTGCATGCGCCCGGTATCGGGCTCACCCGGCCCGTGCGGCTGCTGCATCCGCGCTACCCGCTGTATATCGCGCCGAAACAGGACGATCTCTATGTGATCGGCGCGACCGAGGTGGAGGGCGAGGACATGTCGCCCGTCAGCGTGCGCTCCGCGCTCGAACTGCTGAGCGCGGCGTTCTCCGTGCATCCGGCGTTCGGCGAGGCGCGCATCCTCGAACTCAACGCGCAGTGCCGGCCGACGCTGCCCGATCATCGTCCGGCGGTGATCTGGGACGGCGCGTCGACGCTCGCGGTCAACGGTCTGTACCGGCACGGCTTCATGATCGCGCCGGAAGTCGCGCAGGCGGCCGTCGTGTTCGCGCAGGCCGCGCTCGGCGGCGCATTCGGCGATGCCGACGCGTTCGCCGCATGGCGCGACGCCGCCCGCTGGCCGACGCTGCTTCATCACCGCAACGACGCGCGCCAGCCGGCCTGACGCGCGTAGCCGACCGAATCCGACCGAGCCTCATGGATATCCAGATCAATCAACAGACCCTGACGTTGCCCGATGACGCGACCGTGGCCGACGCGCTGGCCGCGTATGGCGCGCGTCCGCCGTACGCGGTGGCGCTGAACGGTAACTTCGTCGCGCGCACGCAGCATGCGGCGCGCGCGCTCGCGGCGGGCGACCGGCTCGACGTCGTGCACCCCGTCGCGGGCGGCTGAGCGCCGCCGGTTCGTCCCCGCTCTTCCAGGAAAACGACATGACGTCCCACCCCTCCGCCGACGCGCTGACGCTGTACGGCGAAACCTTCGCAAGCCGCGTGCTGCTCGGCACGTCACGCTATCCGTCGCTGCAATCGCTGTCCGATTCGATTGCCGCGTCGCGCCCCGGGATGGTGACGGTCGCGCTGCGCCGGCAGATGACGGGCGGCACGGCCGAAGCCGGCTTCTTCGACCTGCTTAAGCGCCACGCGGTGCCGCTGCTGCCGAATACGGCCGGTTGCCAGACCGTCGCCGAAGCCGTGACGACCGCGCACATGGCGCGCGAGGTCTTCGACACCGACTGGATCAAGCTCGAACTGATCGGCGACGACTACACGCTGCAGCCTGACCCGGTCGGGCTGATCGAAGCCGCCGCGCAGCTGGTCAAGGACGGCTTCAAGGTGCTGCCGTATTGCACCGAGGATCTCGTGATCGGCCGGCGCCTGCTCGACGCCGGCTGCGAGGCGCTGATGCCGTGGGGCGCGCCGATCGGCACCGGCAAGGGCGTCGTGAATCCGTACGGGCTGCGCGTGCTGCGCGAACGGCTGCCGGACGTGCCGCTGATCGTCGACGCGGGGCTCGGCGTGCCGTCGCATGCGTGCCAGGTGATGGAGTGGGGCTTCGACGGCGTGCTGCTGAATACGGCGGTGTCGCAGGCCACGCACCCGGAAATCATGGCAAAGGCGTTCGCGCAGGGCGTCGAGGCCGGCCGCGCCGCGTATCTCGCCGGTCCGATGGACGCGCGCGACACCGCGCATGCGAGTACGCCGGTGGTCGGGATGCCGTTCTGGCACCAGGACGGAGGCGGCGCATGAGCGCGGCGCGCTTCGCCGATGCGTTCTGGCCGCCGGCCGACGAGCTGGCCGAAGCGGCCGAGCGGATTCGCGCGCGGCTCGGCGACTGGCCCGACGGCGCGGCGCCGTGGCGGCTCTGCGTGGCGGCGCCCGACGTGCCGGCCGACGGCGACGTGCTGATCGTGTCGGCAGGCGACCGTGCCGCGCAGGCGCGCGCATCGGCCGTGTCGCGGCCTGCGTCGCCCGATGCGGTGGCGATCGAATTCGACGAGCAGGGCGCCGTGCTGCATGCGGCGGGCGTGCGTTACGCGCTCGACGCCGCGCATCCGCTCGCGGACGACTGGATCGCCGCGCTCGCCGCGTTCCTCGATTGCGGCTTCGCGCCGGTCGACGCGCTGGTGCTCGCGCTGGCGTGGCGCGACGGCGACGAGACGCGCGCCGCCGACGCATGGCCGGTCGATGCCGCGCGATTCCCGCGGGTGGCCGGGCTGCCGCCCGCGCCGGAACCGGCGTTCGCGCCGTGCCCCGCGCGGCTCGGCCTTTATCCGGTCGTGCCGAGCGCCGAATGGGTCGAGCGCGTGCTCGACGGCGGCGCGCGAACCGTCCAATTGCGCGTGAAAGACGCGCCGCCGGACACACTGCGTCAAGAAATCGCGCGTGCGGTCGCGGCCGGACGCCGCTATCCCGATGCGCGTGTGTTCATCAACGATCACTGGGAGATCGCCGCAGAAGCAGGTGCGTACGGCGTACATCTCGGTCAGGAGGACCTCGAAACGGCCGATCTGGCCGCGATCGCGCGCGCGGGCCTGCGGCTCGGACTTTCGAGTCACGGCTATTACGAGATGTTGCGGGCGCTGCACGAGCGGCCGAGCTACCTCGCGCTCGGCCCCGTGTACGCGACCGCCACCAAGGCCGTTGCCGCGCCGCCACAGGGGCTCGTGCGGATTGCCCGCTACGCGCGCTTCGCCGGCGCGCGTGCGCCGCTCGTCGCGATCGGCGGGGTGGGGCTCGACACGCTGCCGGCGGTGCTGGCGACGGGCGTGGGCAGCGTCGCGGTGGTCAGCGCGGTCACGGGCGCGGCCGACTATCGGACGGCGCTTATTGCACTGCAGCAGTGCTTTACCGGACAATTTGACAATCATTGACCGCAGGGCCCGGAACGGCGTCACGACATCATTCCAATGCAGGCCCTATAATTCGGCGTTCTGCGTAAAAGGACTGTCAGCTCCGTGAGCCCCACTCCTACCGAGACCCTGCTGGAACTTCGCGACGTCGACTTCGGCTACGGCGACCGCCTCGTCCTGTCCAACCTGAACCTGCGCTTCGGGCGCGGGCAGGTCGTCGCGGTCATGGGCGGCTCGGGTTGCGGCAAGACCACCGTGCTGCGCCTGATCGGCGGCCTCGTGCGTGCGCGCCGCGGCCAGGTGCTGTTCGATGGCGCCGATGTTGGCGCGCAAACGCGCGACGGCCTGTACGCGCTGCGCCGCAAGATGGGCATGCTGTTCCAGTTCGGCGCGCTGTTTACCGACATGTCGGTGTTCGAGAACGTCGCGTTCGCGCTGCGCGAGCATACCGACCTGCCCGAAGACCTGATCCGCGACCTCGTGCTGATGAAGCTCAATGCGGTCGGACTGCGCGGCGCGCGCGACCTGATGCCGTCCGAAGTATCGGGCGGGATGGCGCGCCGCATCGCGCTGGCGCGCGCGATCGCGCTCGATCCGCAGCTCATCATGTACGACGAGCCGTTCGCGGGCCTCGATCCGATCTCGCTCGGCATCACCGCGAACCTGATCCGCACGCTGAACCAGGCGCTCGGCGCGACGTCGATCCTCGTCACGCACGACGTGCCGGAATCGTTCGCGATCGCCGACTACGTGTATTTTCTGGCCAATGGCGGCGTGCTCGCGCAGGGCACGCCCGACGAGCTGCGCGCGTCGACCGATCCGAGCGTGCGGCAGTTCATCGACGGCGCGCCGGACGGCCCGTTCAAATTTCATTACACGAGCCCGCCGCTCGCAGCGGATTTCGGGCTCGGCGGAGGGCGCGCATGATCAGCGCGATCGGACGTTACGTCATCGGCGGCCTCGAGCGCGCGGGCTACGGCACGCGCCTGTTCGTGCGCCTCGTGCTGGAATTCTTCCCGCTGCTGCGCCGGCCGAGGCTGGTCACGAAGCAGATCCACTTCCTCGGCAACTATTCGTTCGTGATCATTGCCGTGTCGGGGCTGTTCGTCGGCTTCGTGCTCGGCCTGCAGGGCTATTACACGCTGAATCGCTACGGTTCCGAGCAGGCGCTCGGCCTGCTGGTCGCGCTGTCGCTCGTGCGCGAGCTCGGGCCGGTCGTCACCGCGCTGCTGTTCGCGGGCCGCGCGGGCACGTCGCTCACGGCCGAGATCGGCCTGATGAAGGCCGGCGAGCAGCTCACCGCGCTCGAGATGATGGCGGTCGACCCGATCAAGAACGTGATCGCGCCGCGCATGTGGGCGGGCATCATCGCGATGCCGCTCCTGGCCGCGATCTTCAACGCGGTCGGCGTGCTCGGCGGTTACTTCGTCGGCGTCGTGCTGATCGGCGTCGATCCGGGCGCGTTCTGGTCGCAGATGCAGGGCGGGGTCCAGGTCTGGGCCGACGTCGGCAACGGCGTGATCAAGAGCATCGTGTTCGGCTTCGCCGTGACCTTCATTGCGCTGTACCAGGGGTATGAAGCGAAGCCCACGCCCGAAGGCGTGTCGCGCGCGACCACCAAGACGGTCGTGTTCGCGTCGCTCGCCGTACTCGGCCTCGATTTCCTGCTGACTGCGCTGATGTTCAGCTAAGCCTCAGCCAAGCCAAATTTTGGAATGACGATGAAAAAGACTGCTCTCGACTTCTGGGTCGGCCTGTTCGTGGTGGTGGGCTTCCTTGCGGTGCTGTTCCTGGCGCTGAAGGTCGGCAACATGAGCTCGCTGTCGTTTCAGCCGACCTACTCGGTGCGAATGAAATTCGACAATATCGGCGGGCTGAAGCCGCGTGCGGCCGTGAAGAGCGCGGGCGTCGTGGTCGGCCGCGTGAAGTCGATCGGCTTCGACCCGAACACGTACCAGGCGGTCGTCACGATCGACGTCGACGGCCAGTACCCGTTCCCGAAGGATTCGTCGGCGAAGATCCTGACGTCGGGCCTGCTCGGCGAGCAATATATCGGCCTCGATCCGGGCGGCGACACCGAAATGCTGAAGTCCGGCGATACGATCACGATGACGCAGTCGGCGATCGTGCTCGAGAACCTGATCGGCCAGTTCCTGTACAGCAAGGCCGCGGATGCGGGCGGCGCGAAGCCGGCAGCGGGGGCGTCGGCCGTTCCGGCCGCGCCGGCACCGGTGGCGGTACCGGCGTCGGCGGTGTCCGGCGCGTCCGGCTCGGCGGCTCAATAACCACACGAGAGAAAACAAGAGGGTAATGACCATGCACACGATCCGCATCAGGCACGCCGCGCTGGCGATGGCGGCAGTCGCCGCGTTGAGCGGCTGCGCGACCGTGCAGACGCCGACCAAGGGCGATCCGCTCGAAGGCTTCAACCGGTCGATGTACAAGTTCAACGACACGGTCGATACGTACGCGCTGAAGCCGGTCGCGAAGGGTTACCAGTACGTGGTGCCGCAGCCGGTGCGCGACAGCGTGACAAACTTCTTCTCGAACATCGGCGACGTCTACATCGCGGCGAACAACATCGTGCAGCTGCGGATCGCGGACGGCGTCGGCGACATCATGCGCGTCGTGATCAACACGGTGTTCGGCGTCGGCGGCTTGTTCGACGTCGCGACGATCGCGAAGCTGCCGAAGCATACGGCCGACTTCGGGATCACGATGGGCCGCTACGGCGTGCCGTCGGGCCCGTATCTCGTGCTGCCGCTGCTCGGCCCGAGCACGCTGCGCGACACGGCCGGCCTCGGCGTCGACTACGTCGGCAACCCGCTCACCTACGTGAAGCCGGACGGCCTGAGCTGGGGCCTGTTCGGCGTGAACCTGGTCAACACGCGCGCGAACCTGCTCGGCGCAGGCGACGTGCTGGATGCCGCGGCGCTCGACAAGTATTCGTTCGTGCGCAACGCGTACCTGCAGCGTCGCCAGATGCTGATCAGCAACGCGCGCGGCGAGGCCGCCGCGACGTCGAGCAACGACGCGCTGCCGAAGTACGATCTGCCGGAAGACGGCGCGGCACCGGCGGCAGCCGGCGCGGCCGGAACGGCGGGCGCGGCAGCGGTGGGCGGCGCGGCGCCGGCGCCCGCATCGGGCGCGGCGGTGGCTGCGCCGGCCTCGGGCACGGCCGAAGCGCCGAACCCGGCCAGCGAAACGAACGTGCCGGCGATGCAGGTGGCGCCGCCGTCGCCGGGCGGGTTCCGGTTCCCGAGCATCCGGCTGCACTGACGGACTTACATTCGTTACAGCCGGAAACGATTCAGTCGGTAGTGTAGGCGAACTTGCGCGTAAGCTACCTGCTCCAACCTTCGCATCGACTCATTCATGCAGGCCACTATGATGAAAAAACTGTTCCTGATCCCCGTTTTCGCGGCGCTGTTCTCGTTCGGCAGCGCAGCTCACGCGCAAGTCGACCAGTCGAACCCGCAAGCGCTGATCAAGACGGCGACCCAGCAGGTGCTCGACGAAGTCAAGCAGCAGACGATCAAGCAGGGCGACACCAACCGCATCATCTCGATCGTCAACAAGGACATCCTGCCGTACACCGATTTCCGCCGCACCACGCAGCTCGCGATGGGCCGCAACTGGCGCACGGCGACGGCCGAGCAGCAGCAGCAGGTTCAGGAGCAGTTCAAGCTGCTGCTGATCCGCACGTATTCGGGCGCGCTCGCGCAGTTGAAGCCGGACCAGCAGATCCAGTACCCGCCGTTCCGCGCCGATCCGGCCGATACCGACGTCGTCGTGAAGACGGTCGCGCTGAACAACGGTCAGCCGGTCCAGATCGACTACCGCCTGTACAAGACGGCGAACGGCTGGAAGGTGTATGACCTGAACGTGCTCGGCGCATGGCTGATCCAGACGTACCAGCAGCAGTTCAACGAGAAGATCCAGCAAAGCGGCGTGGACGGCCTGATCAAGTTCCTGACGCAGCGCAACCAGGAACTTGCCGCGGGCAAGCAGGCGTCGTGAGCGGCTTCGAAGCCGGCTCCTCGCTGACCGTCGCGAGCGCGAAGTCCGCACTCGCGGACGGTCTTGCGCGCATCGGCGCCGGCGCGACCGCCGTCGATTGCGCGGCGCTGACGCAGTTCGACTCGTCCGCGCTCGCCGTGCTGCTCGCATGGCAACGTGCCGCCAAAGTGCGCGGCACAGCCCTCGACATCCTCAATCTCCCTCCGAAGCTCGCCAGCCTCGCGCGCGCCTACGGCGTCGACGCACTCATCGAAGGCACCGGGCGACATTGACCCTGTCCGACCGAAGCCTGCCGCGCCAGCCGGCGCGCGCACGCTTCAGGCCGCGCGCCGTCGGCGCCGGCTCCACCAGCCGGTTTGCCCTATAATCAAGCGTTTTGCGGGGCAGCCAATCGGCGTCCGGCCCCCATTTTCTTTCGCAGCAAGCACAGAATAGGCGTCGCGGCCCTTGCGTCGCGCACAGTCATGTCAGCCATAGAAATCCGTCACGTCAAGAAGCGCTACAAGTCGCTTCAGGCGCTCAAGGGCGTCAGCCTGTCGGTCGAGGAAGGCGAGTTTTTCGGTCTGCTCGGCCCCAACGGCGCAGGCAAGACCACGCTCATCAGTATCCTCGCCGGGCTCGCCCGGGCCGACGAAGGCAGCATCTCGGTGCGCGGTCACGACGTCGTCCAGGACTTCCGCAACGCGCGCCGCGCCCTCGGCGTCGTGCCGCAGGAACTCGTTTTCGACCCGTTCTTCACCGTGCGCGAGACGCTGCGCATCCAGTCCGGCTATTTCGGGCTGCGCCGCAACGACGACTGGATCGATGAAGTGATGGCCAATCTCGATCTCACCGAGAAAGCCGACGCGAACATGCGCGCGCTGTCGGGCGGGATGAAGCGCCGCGTGCTGGTCGCGCAGGCGCTCGTGCACCGGCCGCCCGTGATCGTGCTCGACGAGCCGACCGCCGGCGTCGACGTCGAATTGCGCCAGACGCTGTGGAAATTCATCTCGCGCCTGAACCGCGAGGGTCACACGATCGTGCTGACCACCCATTACCTCGAGGAAGCCGAGTCGCTGTGCGACCGCATCGCGATGCTGCGCCGCGGTGAAGTCGTCGCGCTCGACCGCACCGACGCGCTGCTGCGCCGCTTCGCGGGCCTGCAGCTGTATCTGCGGCTCGCGACCGGCGCGCTGCCGGCCGAGCTGCGCGGGCTGGAAACTGACCCGGCCGCGCGCGCGCCGGGCGAACACCTGCTGCGCCTCGCGAGCTACGACGAGGTCGAACGCATCCTCGCGCAATGCCGCGCGGCCGGCTGCACGTTCGACGAGATCGAGGTCCGCAAAGCCGACCTCGAGGATGTGTTCGTCCAGGTGATGAACGGGGCCGAGGTGATCGAGGGTCTGGCATGAATCAACACTCCCCACGCGAACTGCGTTCGCTGTCGTCCGAGGTGACGGCCCGGCCCGTGCCGGGAAGCGGGTTTCGCACGCTGTTCTACAAGGAACTGCTGCGTTTCTGGAAGGTGTCGTTCCAGACGGTGCTCGCGCCGATCGTCACGGCGCTGCTGTACCTGACGATCTTCGGCCACGCGCTGTCGGGCCGCGTCGAGGTGTATCCGGGCGTCGAGTACGTGAGCTTTCTCGTGCCGGGCCTCGTGATGATGAGCGTGCTGCAGAACGCGTTCGCGAACAGCTCGTCGTCGCTGATCCAGTCGAAGATCACCGGCAACCTCGTGTTCATGCTGCTGCCGCCGCTGTCGTACCGCGACATCTTCGGTGCGTACGTGCTCGCGTCCGTCGTGCGCGGGCTCGCGGTCGGCACCGGCGTGTTCGTCGTGACGATCTGGTTTATCCCGATGCACTTCGCGGCGCCGCTGTTCATCATTGCGTTCGCGCTGCTCGGCTCGGCGATCCTCGGCACGCTCGGCCTGATCGCCGGGATCTGGGCCGAGAAGTTCGACCAGCTCGCCGCGTTCCAGAACTTCCTGATCATGCCGCTGACGTTCCTGTCCGGCGTGTTCTATTCGACGCATTCGCTGCCGCCCGTGTGGCGCGAAGTGTCGCGTCTCAACCCGTTTTTCTACATGATCGACGGCTTCCGTTTCGGGTTCTTCGGCGCGTCCGACATCAACCCGTTCGCGAGCCTCGCGATCGTCACCGGTTTCTTCGTGCTGCTCGCGCTGATCGCGATGCGGCTGCTCGCGACCGGCTACAAACTGCGTCATTGATATCGACAGGCCGCGGCCGCCCCAGGGCGGCGCGCGCCACAGGAGCCTTACACCATGTTGCCGACTCCCGAACAGGTCAAGCAATACATCGCCGGCGGTCTCGCCTGCACGCATCTGGAAGTCGAAGGCGACGGCCAGCATTTCTTCGCGACGATCGTGTCGGCGGCCTTCGAAGGCAAGCGGCCGATCCAGCGGCATCAGCTCGTCTATGCGGCGCTCGGCGATCGCATGAAGCAGGAAATTCACGCGCTCAGCATGAAGACGCTGACGCCCGCCGAATGGCAGAACGCATAAACGGAAATCACTGAGTGCAAGTCACCGTCAACGAGCGCGACGCCGTCCAGAGCGTCGCCACGGCACACCCGGCCGCCAACGGGGAATCGCAGGGACAGGGGATGGACAAGCTCGCGATCGAAGGCGGTAACCGCCTGTCGGGCGAGATCGTCGTGTCGGGCGCGAAGAACGCCGCGCTGCCGATCCTGTGCGCGGGGCTGCTCACCGCCGATCCGGTCGATCTCGACAACGTGCCGAACCTGAAGGACGTGCGCACGACGCTGAAGGTGCTGAACCAGATGGGCGTGAAGAGCGAGACCGACGGCTGCCGCGTGCAGCTCGACGCGTCGCGCGTCGACAACCTCGTCGCGCCGTACGAGCTCGTGAAGACGATGCGCGCGTCGATCCTCGTGCTCGGGCCGCTGCTCGCGCGCTTCGGCGAGGCAAAGGTGTCGCTGCCGGGCGGCTGCGCGATCGGCGCACGGCCGGTCGACCAGCACATCAAGGGCCTGCAGGCGATGGGCGCGGAGATCAGCATCGAGCACGGCTTCATCGAAGCACGCGCGAAGCGCCTGAAGGGCGCGCGCATCGTGACCGACATGATCACGGTGACGGGCACGGAAAACCTGCTGATGGCCGCGACGCTCGCCGACGGCGAGACGGTGATCGAAAACGCCGCGCGCGAGCCGGAAGTGAGCGATCTCGCACACTTGCTGGTCGCGATGGGCGCGAAAATCGACGGCATCGGCACCGACCGCCTCGTGATCCAGGGCGTCGAGCGGCTGCACGGGGCGCGTCATTCGGTGATCCCCGACCGGATCGAGGCCGGCACGTTCCTGTGCGCGGTCGCGGCGGCCGGCGGCGACGTGATGCTGACGGGCGTGCGCCCGCACATCCTCGACGCGGTGATCGACAAGCTGCGCGAAGCGGGCGTGTCGATCGAGGAAGGCGACAGCTGGCTGCGCGTGAAGATGGACCGCCGCCCGTCGGCGGTGACGATCCGCACGTCGGAATATCCGGCGTTCCCGACCGATATGCAGGCGCAGTTCATGGCCCTCAATACGGTCGCGACGGGCACCGCGCAGGTCGTCGAAACCATTTTCGAGAACCGCTTCATGCACGTGCAGGAGCTGAACCGGCTCGGCGCGAACATCACGATCGACGGCAACACGGCGCTCGTGACCGGCGTCCACAAGCTGTCCGGCGCGAACGTGATGGCGACCGACCTGCGTGCGTCGGCGAGCCTCGTGATCGCCGGGCTGCGCGCCGACGGCGAAACGCTCGTCGACCGCATCTATCACCTGGACCGCGGCTACGACCGCATGGAAGCCAAACTGACCGCCGTCGGCGCGAACGTGCGCCGCCTCTCCGGGAGCCAAGCATGACCGCGCCGCTGACCCTCGCCCTGTCGAAGGGCCGGATTTTCGAGGAAACCCTGCCGCTGCTGGCCGCCGCCGGCGTGCAGGTGGCCGAGGACCCGGAAACGTCGCGCAAGCTGATCCTGCCGACCACCGATCCGAACCTGCGCGTGATCATCGTGCGCGCGAGCGACGTGCCGACCTACGTGGAATACGGCGCGGCCGATTTCGGCGTGGCCGGCAAGGACGTGCTGGTCGAGCACGGCGGCTCGGGCCTGTACCAGCCGATCGATCTGAACATTGCGCGCTGCCGGATGTCGGTGGCCGTGCCGGCCGGTTTCGACTACGCGAATGCGGTGCGCCAGGGCGCGCGCCTGCGGGTCGCGACGAAATACGTCGAAACGGCGCGCGAACACTTTGCCGCGAAGGGCGTGCACGTCGACCTGATCAAGCTGTACGGCTCGATGGAGCTCGCACCGCTGGTCGGGCTGGCCGACGCGATCGTCGACCTCGTCAGCTCGGGCGGCACGCTGAAGGCGAACAATCTGGTCGAGGTCGAGGAGATCATGGCGATCTCGTCGCGCCTCGTCGTGAACCAGGCCGCGCTGAAACTGAAGCGCGCGGCGCTCAAGCCGATCCTCGACGCGTTCGAACGCGCGTCGCAGAATGGCGGTTGAGCGCATCACCGTAACGGAACTCCCATGTCCATCACCATCCGCAAGCTCGATTCGACGAACGAAGGCTTCGGTGCCGCGCTGCGCGCCGTGCTCGCGTTCGAGGCGAGCGAAGACGAAGCGATCGAGCAATCGGTCGCGAAGATCCTCGCCGACGTGAAGTCGCGCGGCGACGCCGCGGTGCTCGAGTACACGAACCGTTTCGACCGGCTGAGCGCGAACAGCGTCGCGGCGCTCGAACTGCCGCAGGACGCGCTGCAGACGGCGCTCGACGGCCTCGCGCCGAAAGCGCGCGCAGCGCTGGAAGCGGCTGCGGCGCGGGTGCGCGCGTACCACGAGAAGCAGAAGATCGAATGCGGCACGCATAGCTGGCAGTACACGGAAAGCGACGGCACGGTGCTCGGCCAGAAGGTCACGCCGCTCGACCGCGTCGGCCTGTACGTGCCGGGCGGCAAGGCCGCGTATCCGTCGTCGGTGCTGATGAATGCGATTCCGGCGCGCGTCGCGGGCGTCGGCGAGATCGTGATGGTCGTGCCGACGCCGGACGGCGTGAAGAACGACCTCGTGCTGGCGGCGGCGCTGCTCGGCGGCGTCGATCGCGTGTTCACGATCGGCGGCGCGCAGGCGGTCGGCGCGCTCGCGTACGGCACCGAGACGGTGCCGGCCGTCGACAAGATCTGCGGCCCCGGCAACGCGTACGTCGCGTCGGCGAAGCGCCGCGTGTTCGGCACGGTCGGCATCGACATGATCGCCGGGCCGTCGGAAATCCTCGTGCTGTGCGACGGGACGACCGATCCGAACTGGGTCGCGATGGACCTGTTCTCGCAGGCCGAGCACGACGAACTCGCGCAGTCGATCCTGCTGTGCCCGGACGCTGCATTCCTCGATCGCGTCGAGAAGGCGATCGGCGAGCTGCTGCCGACGATGCCGCGCCAGGACGTGATCCGCGCGTCGCTCGAAGGCCGCGGCGCGCTGATCAAGGTGCGCGACATGGCCGAGGCGTGCCGGATCGCGAACGACATCGCGCCGGAACACCTCGAAATCTCGGCGCTGGAGCCGCAGCAATGGGGCCAGCAGATCCGCCACGCGGGCGCGATCTTCCTCGGCCGCTATACGAGCGAGAGCCTCGGCGACTACTGCGCGGGCCCGAACCACGTGCTGCCGACGTCGCGCACCGCGCGCTTCTCGTCGCCGCTGGGCGTGTACGACTTCATCAAGCGCTCGAGCCTGATCGAGGTCAGCGCGGAAGGCGCGCAGACGCTCGGCGAGATCGCATCCGAGCTCGCCTACGGCGAAGGGCTGCAGGCGCACGCGAGGAGCGCCGAGTTCCGGATGAAGGGCTGACCGTGCATCGTGCGCGGGGCCGGGCAGGCGCCGAGGCGCCGGCACCGGCGGCACCCGGAGCGGGGCAGGAGACCAGCGCAGGGCGGCAGCCGCCGCCTTGCCGACCCATTTGACGCCGGCGCGACGCACGCCGGCTTGAGACCATGACGACGCCACAAGACATCATCCGCCGCGACGTGCTCGCGATGACCAGCTATCCGGTGCCGGACGCGAGCGGGTTCGTGAAGCTCGACGCGATGGAGAACCCGTACCCGCTGCCCGCGCCGCTCGCCGTGGCGCTCGGCGAGCGGCTCGCGCAGGTCGCGCTGAACCGCTACCCGGCGCCGCGCCCGGCCGCGCTGCTCGACAAGCTGCGCCACGCGATGCGCGTGCCGGCCGGCTGCGACGTGCTGCTCGGCAACGGTTCCGACGAAATCATCAGCATGATCTCGGTCGCGTGCGCGCAGCCGGGCGCGAAGGTGCTCGCACCGGTGCCGGGCTTCGTGATGTACGAACTTTCGGCGAAGTTCGCGCAGCTCGAATTCGTCGGTGTGCCGCTGAAGGCGGACCTGACGCTCGACGTCGACGCGATGCTCGCGGCGATCGCCGAGCACCGGCCGGCGATCGTCTATCTCGCGTACCCGAACAACCCGACCGGCACGCTGTACGACGATGCCGACGTCGAACGGATCGTCGCGGCCGCCCGGCACAGCCTGATCGTGATCGACGAGGCGTACCAGCCGTTCGCCGAGCGTTCGTGGCTGCCGCGCGCCGCCGAGTTCGACAACGTCGTCGTGATGCGCACGGTGTCGAAGCTCGGCCTCGCGGGTATTCGCCTCGGCTACCTCGTCGGCTTGCCGGCGTGGCTGAACGAATTCGACAAGGTGCGCCCGCCGTACAACATCAACGTGCTGACCCAGGCGACCGCCGATTTCCTGCTCGATCACCTCGGCGTGCTCGACGCGCAGGCGGCCGAATTGCGCGCGGAACGCACCCGCCTCGCGCAGGCGGTGGCCGCGCTGCCGGGCGCGACGGTGTTCCCGAGCGCCGGCAATTTCCTGCTGGTGCGCGTGCCGGACGCGGCTGCCGTGTTCGATGCGCTGCTCACCGAGCGGGTGCTGGTCAAAAACGTGAGTAAAATGCATCCATTACTGGCCGAATGCGTGCGGCTGACCGTCGGTTCTCCCGACGAAAACGCCCGCCTGCTGGCCGCCTTGAAACTCGCGCTGCCCGGTTGAGCCCAGGGCGCGGCGGCGCGCGACGATCAATCCCCATTTACATCAGACTCAATCAAGGAATTGCCATGCGTGTGGCGGAAGTCGTTCGCAATACCAGCGAAACGCAGATCCGTGTGAAGCTCGATCTCGACGGCACCGGTCGGCAGAAGCTGGCCACCGGCGTGCCGTTTCTCGACCATATGCTCGACCAGATCGCGCGACACGGTCTGGTCGATCTCGAGGTCGAAGCGCATGGCGACACGCATATCGACGATCACCACACGGTCGAGGATGTCGGCATCACGCTCGGTCAGGCCGTCGCGAAGGCGATCGGCGACCGCAAGGGCATCCGCCGCTACGGCCATTCGTACGTGCCGCTCGACGAGGCGCTGTCGCGCGTCGTGATCGATTTCTCCGGCCGGCCGGGCCTCGAATTCCACGTGCCGTTCACGCGCGCGCGGATCGGCACGTTCGACGTCGACCTGTCGATCGAATTCTTCCGCGGGTTCGTGAACCACGCGGGCGTCACGCTGCACATCGACAACCTGCGCGGAATCAACGCGCACCATCAGCTCGAGACGGTGTTCAAGGCCTTCGGCCGGGCGCTGCGCGCGGCGGTGGAGCTCGACGAGCGGGCGGCGGGGCAGATTCCGTCGACCAAAGGCAGCCTCTAACTTCCGAACGGACGACGCCAAGGACGACCTCACGGCTTCGGCGCGGCGCGCCGGCGTGCGATGGATCTGCTCAAATCGTTCATTTCGCTGCTCGCGCTGATCAACCCGGTCGGCGCGGTGCCGTTTTTCCTGAGCCTGACGGCGCAGCAGACGGACGGCGAGCGGCGGCGCACGATCCGGATTGCATCGGTGTCGGTGTTCTGCGTGATGACGGTGACCGCGCTGCTCGGGCAGCAGATCATCAACTTCTTCGGCATTTCGGTCGGGTCGCTCGAAGTGGGCGGCGGGATCATCATGCTGCTGATGGCGATCAACATGCTGAACGCGCAGATCGGCAACACGCGATCGACGCCGGAGGAGCGCCACGAAGCCGAGCTGAAGGACAACATCGCGGTCGTGCCGCTGGCGATTCCGCTGCTCACGGGCCCCGGCTCGATCAGCACGGTGATCATCTATGCGGCGAACGCGCATCACTGGTATGAACGGGCCGGGCTGGTCGCGATCGGCGCGGTCCTGGCTTTTCTGTGTTTCGTCGCGATGCGGCTCGCCGAGCCGATCGCGAACTGGATCGGCCGCACCGGCATCAACATCGCCACACGGCTGATGGGTCTGATGCTGTCGGCGCTGGCGGTGGAATTCATCGTCAATGGACTGAGGGCGCTACTGCCTGCACTGAGATGAAAACTTCGATTGCGATTGTGGATTATGGGATGGGCAACCTGCGCTCGGTCGCGCAGGCGCTCAAGAAGGCCGAACCGGCCGCCGACGTGGCGATCGTCGACACGCCGGCCGCGATTCGCGCGGCCGACCGCGTCGTGCTGCCCGGCCAGGGCGCGATGCCCGACTGCATGCGCTGTCTCGGCGAATCGGGCCTGCAGGAGGCCGTGATCGAGGCGTCGCGCACGAAGCCGCTGCTCGGCGTGTGCGTCGGCGAGCAGATGCTGTTCGACTGGAGCGCGGAAGGCGACACGAAGGGCCTCGGCCTGTTGCCCGGCAAGGTCGTGCGCTTCGAACTCGACGGCCGCGTGCAGGACGACGGCTCGCGCTTCAAGGTGCCGCAGATGGGCTGGAACCGCGTGCGCCAGGCGCAGCCGCACCCGCTGTGGGACGGCGTGCCCGACGACGCGTATTTCTACTTCGTGCACAGCTATTACGTGAGCCCGGACAACCCGGCGCATACGGTCGGCGAAACGGCGTACGGCGCGCCGTTTACATCCGCGGTCGCGCGGGACAATCTCTTCGCGACCCAATTCCACCCCGAGAAAAGCGCGGAGGTCGGGTTGCGTCTGTATCGCAACTTCGTACACTGGAAACCGTAAACGTGGTGCGGGAGCCACAGTCGACAGCGCGCAAGCGCCTGTCGTGCGGGGCTCTCACGCTTAAGCGCCGAAAGAGTTGTACTAAACTAGCGAGACGGCGCGGCACCGGTTTGGCCGGTACGCGCCGGATTCTTTTCTTTTTCCACGACGACACCCGATTGCTATGTTGCTGATTCCGGCCATCGACCTCAAAGACGGTCAGTGTGTGCGCCTCAAACAGGGCGATATGGACCAGGCCACGATTTTTTCCGAGGACCCGGCGGCGATGGCCCGCAAGTGGGTCGATCTCGGCGCCCGGCGGCTCCATCTCGTCGACCTGAACGGCGCATTCGCCGGCAAGCCGAAGAATCTCGAGGCGATCGAAGCGATCCTCGACGAAGTCGGCGACGAAATTCCCGTCCAGCTTGGCGGCGGCATCCGCAGCCTCGAGACGATCGAGAAGTATCTCGACGCCGGCCTGTCCTACGTGATCATCGGCACCGCCGCCGTGAAGAACCCGGGCTTCCTGCAGGACGCGTGCACGGCGTTTTCCGGCAGCATCATCGTCGGGCTGGACGCGAAGGACGGCAAGGTCGCGACCGACGGCTGGAGCAAGCTGACCGGCCACGAGGTGATCGATCTCGCGAAGAAGTTCGAGGACTACGGCGTCGAATCGATCGTCTACACCGACATCGGCCGCGACGGGATGCTGCAGGGCATCAACATCGACGCGACCGTGAAGCTCGCGCAGGCGGTCGGCATCCCGGTGATCGCCAGCGGCGGCCTGTCGAACCTCACGGACATCGAGAGCCTGTGCGAAGTGGAAGAGCACGGCGTCGAAGGCGTGATCTGCGGCCGTGCGATCTACTCCGGCGATCTCGATTTCGCGGCCGCGCAGAAGCGCGCGGACGAACTGAACGGCGAACTCGACAACGCGTAACCGCGGTCGTCCCGTTCGCCGGGGCTGCCCGCAGGCGGCCCCGACCGGAAGCCTCGCGCGAGGCTTCCGCAACCGGCCGTCCCAGCGCGGCATTTGGCGCAACATCATGGCTCTAGCTAAACGCATCATCCCCTGCCTGGACGTGACCGCCGGGCGTGTCGTCAAGGGCGTCAATTTCGTCGAGCTGCGCGATGCCGGCGACCCCGTCGAAATCGCCCGCCGCTACGACGACCAGGGTGCCGACGAACTGACCTTCCTCGACATCACCGCGACGTCCGACCAGCGCGACCTGATCCTGCCGATCATCGAAGCCGTCGCGTCGCAGGTGTTCATTCCGCTGACCGTCGGCGGCGGCGTGCGCGCCGTCGAGGACGTGCGGCGCCTGCTGAACGCGGGCGCGGACAAGGTCAGCATGAATTCGTCGGCGGTCGCGAACCCGCAGCTCGTGCGCGACGCGGCCGACAAGTACGGCTCGCAGTGCATCGTCGTCGCGATCGACGCGAAGCGCGTGTCGGCCGACGGCGAGACGCCGCGCTGGGAGGTGTTCACGCACGGCGGCCGCAAGAACACGGGCCTCGACGCGATCGAGTGGGCGCGCAAGATGGCCGAGCTCGGCGCGGGCGAGATCCTGCTCACGAGCATGGACCGCGACGGCACGAAGTCGGGCTTCGACCTCGCGCTCACGCGCGGCGTGTCGGACGCGGTGCCGGTGCCGGTGATCGCGTCGGGCGGCGTCGGTTCGCTGCAGCATCTGGCCGACGGCATCAAGGACGGCCGCGCCGACGCGGTGCTGGCCGCCAGCATCTTCCACTACGGCGAGCACACGGTCGGCGAGGCGAAGCGCTTCATGTCCGACCAGGGCATCCCGGTGAGACTGTGATGAATACCGAAACGAAATCCCTGCCCGCGTGGCTCGACAAGGTCCGCTGGGACGACAACGGCCTCGTGCCGGTGATCGCGCAGGAAGCGTCGACGAACGACGTGCTGATGTTCGCGTGGATGAACCGCGAGGCGCTCGCGAAGACGATCGAGACGCAGCGTGCAGTCTACTATTCGCGTTCGCGCAAGCGCCTGTGGTTCAAGGGCGAGGAGTCGGGCCACGTGCAGCACGTGCACGAAGTGCGGCTCGATTGCGACGAGGACGTCGTGCTGCTGAAGGTCGAGCAGGTGTCGGGCATCGCATGCCACACCGGCCGGCATTCGTGCTTCTTCCAGAAATTCGAAGGTCCGGTGGACGGCGGCGACTGGGTCGCGGTCGAGCCGGTGCTGAAAGACCCCGAACACATCTACAAATGACGCAATCGACAGAAGACACGCTGCTGCGCCTCGCGGCCGTGATCGACAGCCGCAAGGGCGGCGATCCCGATCAATCGTACGTGTCGCGCCTGTTCCACAAGGGCGACGACGCGGTGCTGAAGAAGATCGGCGAAGAGGCGACGGAAGTCGTGCTGGCCGCGAAGGACGTGCGCCAAGGCGGCGCGCCGACCGCGCTGGTCGGCGAGGTGGCCGACCTGTGGTTCCACTGCCTCGTGATGCTGTCGCATTTCGACCTGAGCCCGGCCGACGTGATCGCCGAGCTCGAGCGTCGCGAAGGCTTGTCGGGCATCGAGGAAAAAGCGCTGCGCAAGCGCCGCGAGCGCGAGGAAAACGGCGGGTGACACGCAGGCCCCGCCGCGGTGGCAACAGTGCGGTAAGCTGTAAGAATTGTCATCCAACGGGGGTAGCATCATGAACGATACGTCGAACCAGTTCCCGACGCCGGCGGTGTCGGGGGCAGCGGAGGCCGAACGCCTGAACGGGCTGCGCACGCTGACCCACGTGCTGTACGGCCTCTATGCGATTCACTGGCTGACGGGCGGCGTCACGGGCATCATCGCGATCATCATCAACTACGTGAAGCGCGGCGACGTAGCCGGCACGCCGTACGCCGATCACTTCGAGTGGCAGATCCGCACGTTCTGGCGCGCGCTGATCGCTTATGTGATCGGGTTCGCGCTGATGTTCGTCGCGATCGGGTTCGTCGTTATGTTTGTCACGTGGATTTGGACGCTGTACCGTATCATCAAGGGTTGGCTGTACCTGAACGACAACAAGACGCTCGATCCGCAGGCGTGGTTCTGACCGGCGCGCGCGGGCGTTTCGCAGGAGCAACATGAGTCACGATCCGAATTGCCTGTTCTGCAAGATCGCGGCAGGCGAGATTCCGAGCACGAAGGTGCACGAGGACGACGAATTCGTCGCGTTCCGCGACATCCGCCCGGCGGCCGACACGCACGTGCTCGTGATTCCGCGCCGGCACCTGCCGACGCTGTCGGCGGCGAGCGAGGCCGATGCGCCGATGCTCGGCCGGCTGATGCTGCTCGTCGCGCGTCTGGCCGACCAGCTCGGCGTCGCGTATACGGGCGGCGAAACCGGTTTCCGCACGGTGATCAACACGGGCCCGGGCGGCGGGCAGGAGGTCTACCACCTGCACGCGCATATCCTGGCCGGCCCGCGCCCGTGGCAGCGGATGGGTTGACGCAGCGGGGCGTTTCCCCGCATCGATAGTCGAAGCCGGCGCGTCGCCGGCGATTTACGCCGCCCCGCGGCGTGGTTGAGGAGAGGTTTCATCATGGGTGGATTGAGCATTTGGCACTGGCTGATCGTGCTGCTGATCGTCGCGCTGGTTTTCGGTACGAAGAAGCTGCGCAACATCGGCAACGACCTCGGCAGCGCCGTGAAGGGTTTCAAGGACGGCATGAAGGAAGGCGAAACGCCGGCGGATGCGCAGCAACTGCCGCGTTCGGGCGCGGTCGACGTCAACGCGAAGGAAACGACGCGTTCCGATTCGAACAAGGCGTAACGCCGGCACGCTGACAGGCATTCGCGATGCTGGATCTCGGTCTTTCGAAGATGGCGCTGATCGGCGTCGTCGCGCTCGTGGTGCTCGGCCCCGAGCGCCTGCCGCGCGTCGCGCGCACGGCAGGCGCGCTGTTCGGCCGCGCGCAGCGGTACATCAACGACGTGAAGGCCGAGGTCTCGCGCGAAATCGAACTCGACGCGCTGCGGACGATGAAGACCGATTTCGAATCGGCCGCGCGCAATGTCGAGACGACGATTCACGACAACCTGCGCGAGCACGAGAAGGAACTGAACGACACGTGGCATTCCGCGGTCGGCGGTCTTGACGGAGCTGCCGGCGACGCTGGTTCCGTCGGTTCCCCGGGTTCCGATACGCCCGCGGCGCCGTCGTGGCGCGGCAGTTCGGCCGCGCTTGCGCCGAAGCGTCGCAACTGGCGCATCAAGCAGGCGGCGACGCCTGTCTGGTACAAGCGCGCGACGACCCGCCGCACGCACGTGCAGTCGGGTGCCGCGCGTGTCGCGCGCCATCAGCCGGCCAGCCTGCGCCGGCCGACGCGCTTCTTCTGAGTCGAGCGCATGCTCGCTCGTCAATCCTACCGAGGGCCGGTGTGAGCGACCCCCAGCAGAACCCGGGCGACGCCCCGGAAGAAACCTTCATTTCCCATCTCGTCGAGCTTCGCGATCGCATCATTCGCGCGGGGCTGGCCGTGATCGTCGTGTTCCTCGGGCTCGTCTACTGGGCGCCGGACATCTTCAAGCTGCTCGCGCGGCCGCTGATGGACAACCTGCCGAAAGACGGCAAGATGATCGTCACCGACGTCACCGGCTCGTTCTTCGTGCCGATGAAGGTGACGATGCTCGTCGCGCTCGTGATCGCGCTGCCGATCGTGCTGTACCAGATCTGGGCGTTCGTCGCGCCGGGGCTGTACCAGCACGAGAAGAAGCTCGTCGCGCCGCTCGTCGGCAGCAGCTACTTCCTGTTCCTGTGCGGGATGGCGTTCGCGTATTTCCTCGTGTTCCCGACGATCTTCCGCGTGATGGCGCACTACAACGCGCCGCTCGGGGCCGAGATGACGACCGACATCGACAACTACCTGAGCTTCGTGCTGGGGATGTTCATCGCGTTCGGGGTCACGTTCGAGGTGCCGATCGTCGTCGTGCTGCTCGTCCGGATGGGCGTGCTGTCCCTGAAGAAGCTGAAGGAGATGCGGCCGTACGTGATCGTCGGCGCATTCGTGGTCGCGGCGGTCGTCACGCCGCCGGACGTGTTCTCGCAACTGATGCTGGCGCTGCCGCTCGTCGTGCTGTTCGAGATCGGGCTGCTGGCCGCGCGGTTCTTCGTGCCGAAGAAGCCGGCCGAAGAGGGCGAGGCGGGGAACGGCGAAGCGGCGAGCTGACGGCTCGCGGCGCCGGGCGGCTTTCCAGCCCCCGGCTGCAGTGGCCCGGTTTGGTCATCAGCCGGCGCGTGAGAAAACCACCTTCCCGCCAACGACGATCGTCAGACGCAAAGCAAAGGGCAGCCGACCGGACCGGCTGCCCTTTTTCATTTCCGCGTCGCGTTGCCTCGCATCGCGACCGGCAGGCGGCGCACCGGCCGCCGACCCTCATTCGCTATCGTTGTCCTGCTCGTCGAGCGCCTGCTTCGGCGGCGGCGGGCGCTTGCCGATCACGACGTTCACGTCGAACTGCTTGCCCTTGCGTACGACGTGCACCTTGGTCGGCGTGCCCGGCTTGATCTGCGCGACGGTGTTCAGCAGCTTCGTCGTGTCGGTGATTTCGTCGCCGTTCACGCTCACCAGGATGTCGCCCGGCTTGATGCCGGCCTTGTCGGCCGGGCCGCCCTGCAGCACGCCCGCGACGATCGCGCCCGATTTCTGCTGCAGCCCGAACGACTCGGCGATTTCCGGCGTGACGTCCTGCGGCTCGACGCCGATCCAGCCGCGCGTGACCGAGCCCGTCGTGATGATGCTTTCGAGCACCGTGCGGGCGGTCGAGACGGGAATCGCGAAACCGATGCCGAGCGAGCCGCCCGAGCGCGAGTAGATCGCCGTGTTGATGCCGAGCAGGTTGCCGTTCACGTCGACCAGCGCGCCGCCGGAGTTGCCGGGGTTGATCGGCGCGTCGGTCTGGATGAAGTTCTCGAACGTGTTGATGCCGAGGTGGTTGCGGCCGAGCGCGCTGATGATCCCCATCGTGACCGTCTGGCCGACGCCAAACGGATTGCCGATCGCGAGCACGACGTCGCCGACGCGCGACTGGTCGGAGCGGCCGAGCGTGATCGTCGGCAGGTTCGTCATGTTGATCTTCAGCACCGCGAGATCGGTTTCGGGATCGCTGCCGATCACTTTCGCGGTGGCCGTGCGGCCGTCGGCGAGCGCGACTTCGATCTGGTCGGCGCCGTCCACGACGTGCTGGTTCGTTAGAATGTAACCTTCAGGGCTCACGATAACGCCCGAGCCGAGGTTGGCGGCCGGCTCGTCCTGCTGCTTGCGGGCGTTGCGGTCGCCGAAGAAGTAACGGAACAGCGGATCTTTCGCGCGCGGGTCGGGCGGCAGCGAGCCGTCCTTGCTGGAGAACACGTTGACGACGGCCGGCATCGCCTTCTGCGCGGCTTCGGCGTACGACGTGGTCGCCGGTGCGCCGCCGATGCCCGGCGCGACTTCCCGCAGCGCGACGATCGGCGTGGCGAGCTGCTTGCCGAGCTGTCCTTGCCGTTGCAGCCATTGCGGCTTGAGCGTCACGACGATGAACATCAGCGCGAGCAGTACGGTCACCGCCTGCGCGAAGAACAGCCAGAAGCGTCTAAGCATCTGAATGGATTAGAGGTTTATATGGATCGGATCGAACTTGAATTGTACTTGAACAATACCCTTGAAACCGCGCGCTTCAAGGACTATTGCCCGAACGGCCTCCAGGTCGAAGGGCGCCGCAAGATCGAGAAGATCGCCACCGGCGTGACGGCGTCGGTCGCGTTCCTCGAAGCCGCGCTCGAATGGGGGGCGGATGCCGTGCTCGTCCACCACGGCTATTTCTGGCGCAACGAGGCGCCGCAGATCACCGGCCGCAAGTACCAGCGCCTGAAGCTGCTGCTCGCGAACGACCTGAACCTGTTCGCGTTCCACCTGCCGCTCGATGCGCATCCCGAGTTCGGTAACAACGCGCAGCTCGGCGAAAAGCTCGGCCTGATCGGCGACCAGCGGTTCGGCGAAGGCGATCTCGGCTGGATGGCGACGCTGCCGATGCCTGTCACGCTCGAGCACTTCGTCGCGAAGGTCGAGCGCACGCTCGGCCGCACGCCGCTCGTGCTCGGCGAGCCGGACACGCAACTGCGTCGCATCGCATGGTGCACGGGCGCCGCGCAGAGCTATTTCGATGCGGCGATCGACGCCGGCGCGGACGTGTTCCTGACCGGCGAGGTGTCCGAGTCGACCACGCACGCGGCGGCGGAGAGCGGTGTCGCATTCGTTGCGGCAGGGCACCATGCGACCGAGCGTTACGGAATCCAGGCACTTGGGCGCCACTTGTCGGAAGAATTCGATCTCGGACACCTTTTTATCGATATTCATAATCCGGTCTGAGCGACGGATTTGCGGCGGCGCATCGAAATTTCTCAATGTAGCATCCGCTTAAAAGTGAAATGATTTAATCGCTCCGGTAATGGGGGATAACCCTTAACTATCAAACACTTCGAAGGGATTTTCATCTCCGGGCCTTGTAAATGACGACTCCATTCGAGCAAACTAGCGGCGGAATGGAAAGTCGTGACGGAAAATCCAACTCAGAAGTGGGGCGTGTGATGCGAGACAAGGAAGAGAAACGCGTCGACAGCGGCCGCCGTACCTGGCTGATTGCGACATCCGTAGCAGGTGGCGTGGGAGGCGTAGCCACCGTCATACCTTTCGCGGCGTCGCTTGCGCCGTCCGCGAAAGCGAAAGCGGCCGGGGCACCGGTCGAGGTCGACATCAGCGGCCTGAAGCCCGGCGAAATGGTCACTGTGCCGTGGCGCGGCAAACCCGTCTGGATCCTGAATCGCACCGATTCGATGCTGGCCGACGTGGTCAAGGCCGACAAGGAAGTGGCCGATCCGGCCACGAAATCCCCGTATTCGATGCCGTTGCCCGCGTACTGCGCCAACGAATATCGGTCGCGGGCCGATCGCAAGAACATTCTCGTCGTGATGGCCGTGTGTACGCACCTCGGCTGCACGCCTAGCCAACGCTTCACGCCGGGTCCGCAGCCGAACCTGCCGGACGACTGGCCGGGCGGTTTCCTGTGCCCGTGCCACGGTTCGACCTACGACCTCGCCGGCCGTGTGTTCAAGAACAAGCCGGCGCCTCAGAATCTCGACATCCCGCCCTACATGTTCACGTCGGCGACGACCCTCGTGATCGGCAAGGACGAGAAAGGAGAAGCGTGATGGCCGCCGACAACAAAGAAGTCTCCACCACAGGTTTCACCGGCTGGATCGACCAGCGCTTCCCGCTCACGTCCACCTGGAAGAAGCACGTATCCGAGTACTACGCGCCGAAGAACTTCAACTTCTGGTACTTCTTCGGCTCCCTCGCGCTGCTGGTGCTCGTCAACCAGATCGTCACGGGCATCTTCCTGACGATGAACTACAAGCCCGACTCGACGCTCGCGTTCGCGTCGGTCGAGTACATCATGCGCGAGGTGCCGTGGGGCTGGCTGATCCGCTACATGCACTCGACCGGTGCATCGATGTTCTTCGTGGTCGTGTACCTCCACATGTTCCGCGGGCTGCTGTACGGGTCGTACCGCAAGCCGCGCGAGCTCGTCTGGATCTTCGGCTGCGCGATCTTCCTGTGCCTGATGGCCGAGGCGTTCTTCGGCTACCTGCTGCCGTGGGGCCAGATGTCGTTCTGGGGCGCGCAGGTGATCGTGAACCTGTTCTCGGCGATCCCGTTCGTCGGGCCGGACCTGTCGCTGTGGATTCGCGGCGACTACGTCGTGTCCGACGTCACGCTGAACCGCTTCTTCGCGTTCCACGTGATCGCGATTCCGCTCGTGCTGGTCGGCCTCGTGGTCGCCCACCTGGTAGCGCTGCATGAAGTCGGGTCGAACAACCCGGATGGCATCGAGATCAAGGCGAAGAAGGACGAGAACGGCATCCCGCTCGACGGCATCCCGTTCCACCCGTACTACTCGGTGCACGATTTCCTCGGCGTATGCGTGTTCCTGATGGTGTTCGCGCTGATCGTGTTCTTCTCGCCGGAGATGGGCGGCTACTTCCTCGAGGCGAACAACTTCGTCCCGGCGAACCCGCTGCAGACGCCGCCCGAGATCGCGCCGGTCTGGTACTTCACCGCGTTCTACGCGATGCTGCGCGCGACCACCGATCCGTTCAAGATCGTGCTGATGATCGTGATCGCGCTGCTCGGCGTGCTCGCGCTGATCCGTGCGCGCGGCAAGTGGAAGGTCGGGCTGCCGGTGCTGGCGGCGGCGATCGTCGTGTTCATGTATCTGACGGAGTCGAAGTTCTGGGGCGTCGTCGTGATGGGCTCGGCGGTGATCTCGCTGTTCTTCCTGCCGTGGCTCGACCGCAGCCCGGTGAAGTCGATCCGCTACCGGCCGCTGTTCCACAAGGTGTTCCTCGGGATCTTCGTCGCGGCGTTCCTGACCCTCGCGTTCCTCGGCACGCGGCCGCCATCGCCGGCGGCGACGCTGATCGCGCAGGCCTGTGCGCTGATCTACTTCGCGTTCTTCCTCGGCATGCCCGTCTGGACGCCGCTTGGCACGTTCAAGCAGCCGCCGGAACGGGTGCGCTTCAAGCCCCATTAACGTGAGCGAGGAGAGAACGACATGAAGAAACTGCTTTCGACACTCGCGTTGATCGGGGCGACCGCCTGTGCGCTGCTGGCGGCGCCGGCCGTGCGGGCGGAGGGTAATTTTCCGCTCGACCGGGCGCCCGATAACACGGAAAATCTCGTTTCGCTTCAGCACGGCGCGCAATTGTTTGTAAACTATTGCCTGAACTGCCACAGCGCGAACCTGATGCGCTACAACCGTCTGACGGATCTGGGCATATCCCAGAAGGAGATCGAAACGAATCTCCTGTTCACGACCGACAAGGTCGGGAACACGATGTCCGTCGCGATGCGGCCCGACGACGCGAAGAACTGGCTCGGCACCTCGCCGCCCGACCTGTCGGTCGAGGAGCGTGCGCGCGGCCGCGACTGGCTGTACACGTATCTGCGGAGCTTCTACCGCGACGATACGCGGCCGACCGGCTGGAACAACGCGGTGTTCGAGAACGTCGGCATGCCCCATGTGTTGTGGCAGTTGCAGGGGCAGCGCGTTGCCAAATTCGAAGACAAGACGGACGAGGAGACGGGCGAGAAGGCCCACGTGCTCGTCGGCTTCCAGCAGGTCACGCCGGGCACGCTCTCGTCGCCCGACTACGATGCTGCGGTGGCCGACCTGGTGGCCTATATGACATGGATGTCCGAGCCGGCCCAGCAGACCCGCAAGCGCCTCGGCGTGTGGGTGCTGATCTTTCTCGGTGTCCTGACTTTCCTGGCCTGGCGGCTGAATGCCGCGTACTGGAAAGATATCAAGTAAACACGCCTGACCGGCGTGGGGCCGGCGCAAGGCGGAACCCGTGAAAGGGGTTTCGCCGCGTGCCGGCCCTCGGCTTTTTTGAGGAAACGCAAATATGATGGTTCTGTATTCCGGCACAACTTGCCCGTTCTCCCAGCGTTGCCGGCTGGTGCTGTTCGAGAAGGGCATGGACTTCGAAATCCGCGACGTCGACCTGTTCAACAAGCCGGAAGACATTTCGGTGATGAACCCGTACGGTCAGGTGCCGATCCTGGTCGAGCGCGACCTGATCCTGTACGAATCGAACATCATCAACGAGTACATCGACGAGCGCTTCCCGCATCCGCAACTGATGCCGGCCGACCCGGTGCAGCGCGCCCGTGCGCGCCTGTTCCTGCTCAACTTCGAGAAGGAACTGTTCGTCCACGTCAGCACGCTCGAGAACGAGAAGGGCAAGGCGGCGGAGAAGAATCACGAGAAGGCACGCCTCGCGATCCGCGATCGCCTGACGCAGCTCGCGCCGATCTTCGTGAAGAACAAGTACATGCTCGGCGAAGAGTTCTCGATGCTCGACGTCGCGATCGCACCGCTGCTGTGGCGCCTGGATCACTACGGCATCGAGCTGTCGAAGAACGCCGCGCCGCTGATGAAGTACGCCGAACGGATCTTCAGCCGTCCGGCCTACATCGAAGCACTGACGCCGTCCGAAAAGGTCATGCGTCGTTAATGTTGCAATGAAGGCATGACGGAGCGGGTGGCGCGGCGTGCCGCGCGCCCGCTCCGGGTTCGAGGATTGTGATGCAAGAGATTTCAACGAAGCCTTATCTGCTGCGCGCGTTGTACGAGTGGTGCACCGATAACGGTTACACGCCGCATATCGCGGTGAGGGTCGACAACTCGACGCGCGTGCCGCGTCAGTTCGTGCGTGACGGCGAGATCGTGCTCAACATCAGCTTCGAGGCGACGAGCCAGTTGCAGATGGGCAACGAGTGGATCGAGTTCACGGCCCGGTTCTCCGGGAAGGCGCACAAGATCGAGATTCCGGTGGCCAACGTGCTCGCGATCTATGCGCGCGAGAACGGGCAGGGCATGGCGTTCCAGGTGGATGCGGTCGCGGGCGAAGGCGAGGATTCGGGCACGTTCGACGATGACGCCGCGCCGGCCGACGACGCGCAGCGTGACGAGTCGGTATCGCCGTTGGCGCCGGTCGCCGACAGCGGCGCGAACGAGGAACCGTCCGAAGGGGCCGACGAACCGCCGAAAACCGACGGCGACGGCTCGAAAGGCGGCAGCAGACCTCGCCTCAAGATCGTGAAATGAGGTAGAATCTCGCGCTACGCCGGCTTAGCTCATCTGGTAGAGCAGTTGATTTGTAATCATCAGGTGGCGGGTTCGAGTCCTGCAGCCGGCACCATATCCAGCAAGGGGTTACGCGATGTTTGCGTAGCCCCTTCGCGTTTCCAATACCCCCCTCACGTTTCCAATGCGCGTCAGCGAGACGGTTTAACCGGCCGTGCGCCTCGCACGTAACGCGCCGTCATGCCCGGTCCGCTGTGACCCGCAAGGCGCTGTCCGGCCTCCAATCCTTCATCGATCGTCTTGTGCGTCACGCCGCGCGCGCGAAGATCGCGGAACTGAAACTTCGCCTTGTCGATACCGGCCCGCTCGCGTGCCTTGTCAAAGCGCGATCGCAGCTTGCCCTTCGTGAGTGGATAGCCTTCCTCGTCGCGCAGCAGGTAGGGCGAGACGTCGACCTTCGAACCACGCCAGGCCAACAGGCGTTCGATCAGCGCCGCGAGATCGCCCGTGATTTGTACCGTAACGAATGCGCCCGTCTTCTGCGTGCGAAAGATGAGGTTGCCACGCACGATGTTGGAGCGCTGCACGCGCAGGACGTCCGAAGGGCGTTGTGCGCAGAGGTCGGCCAGGTCCATCGCGTTGCGTAGCGGCTGGTCGGCCACCGTGTAGACGGCAGCATATAGCTCGTCATCGATGAGGATGTCCTGCCGCCCGGTCTCTTTCTTCCCGCGCACGCCGGCGCACGGGTTCGCGATCGTCATCATGCCCCACAGCCGCCCGCAGTTCAGGACCAGCGACAGCACGGCCTTCGTGCGGTTCGCTGTCACGACGCCGCGCTTCTCTGCCGTCGCGCGCCAGATCGTGGCGACGTCGGCCGGCGTGAGCGTGTCGAGCTCGCGAGCGCCGATGACGGCTGCGAGCCTCGAGAGGAACAGGTCGTACATGCGTTGCGTCGCCGCAGATTTCTGCGGCAGCTCGCGTATGCGGTAAGCCTGCTCGAGCATGGCGAACGTGTGCCGCGTCGTTTCCGACGACGGTGCACGAGCGCCTTCTAACTCGGCCCAACGTTGGAGTGCGACGACGCGATCAGTGCCGAGCGGCTCGAGAATGCGCCGTCCGTCCACCTCGCCGTGATCGTAGTAATAGCGCAGCGAGCCGTCCGCGTTCTTGCGCGAACGGAAGCGCGGGATTGCACCTGGAGTTTGTGCTTTGCCCGCCATCACACTGCGCCGAGATTGAGCGACGTGAGACCCGTCGGCTGCGGTGTACGCGCTTGTTTAGATTCAATGATTCCCATTTGCTTGTCGTGGTAAGCGCGTGCGACCAACACGCGGCCGTGCACATCGACGACATGCGGCCAACCCTGCCGAGCGAGCCACAGGATTTGGCGCGCGCGTTGCGGCGTGCCGGTCAGTTCGCGCAGTTCTTGTCGGCCGAGGTACGCGCCGGTGCCGCGCTGCGAGCCGCGACGTGAATATTCTTGCATGGTGATTTTCATTACGGAAGAGGACCACACGCAGCGCAATTGAGGGATTGGGGGATTGCGCGAAATGTGACTCTAACTATCTGATTCTTTTGGCTATTTGCTGCCCCTAATTGCCCTCAAATATACGGGGCGCCTCTTCCCAATTGGGGGCCTAAAAAATAGGCAGCGTCCGCAATTGAGGGCAAAACGGGCACGACTAGGGGCAACGCACTTGTCTCGATTCCTTGCCTCTCTTCGTATTCTTTCTTCTTCTCTTTCAATGAATTAGAGAGAGAAGAGAAAGGGGCGACGGCAGCCGGTGCAAAAATCGGACTAGGGGCAAAAGCGGCGCGAATAGGGGCAAAAGTGATGCGACACGGGGCGGGTGTCTTCTCAACAATCAATGACTTACGAGCGCAGACGCCCAAAATCCCCGAGTTTTCTGCGCTGCCCGCCCTTTCCCTGTGGAAAAACCGGCTTGTGCGCCCCCTCTCCCTCAAGGCCCGCGTAGCTGCCCGGCCGTTTCGACTTGCGGGGGGTACGGGGGGAACCGGGCAGTACGGCGGCCGCGTGACGGAGTGCGCCGATTGCTGCGCACATCGACGCACGCACCGGAAACCCGAATACAGGGCCGCTACGCGGCCAGAAAGAATGAGGGAATGGGTACGGCCGCGCGGCGGCCGCATCGGCTGAGAGGGCGTCATGCGGCGCCTCCTTGCAATGCGTCGGTGGCCAGGTCTTCGCGGATGGACACGTGCAGGCCGAACGCGGCCAGGCGTTCGAGCGAGATCGGCGTGAGGTAGCGCACGCGGCGCGTGTAGATGCGGCGTTCGACTTCCTTGTCGCCGACGATGACGCCGGCGTGCTTGAGCTGCGCCTTGAACACGCGGTCGGATTTCACGGGCAGGCCGTTCCACTTGTCGCGCAGTGCGCTCGTGTGGGCGATGTGGTCCATTACGTGGCCGGTGTTGATGAGCAGACAGAACTCGCCGTCGACGGTATCGAAGGTGTACGGGTGCTTGTAGTTGCCGCAGTCCATTTCCGACAGCGCGGTTTCCATGATCCAGACCCACGGCTCGCGATCGGCGCTCGTCTCGGCGATGTGGCCGTTCATTTCGGCAAGCAGGTCGCGCGGAAAGTCGCCTTCGCTCGGGTCCATGCCGGCGAACTCGCACAGGTAGCGCCAGGCGAGCGCGACGGCCGCATAGTTGCCGGCCATCCGCTTTGCGCCGTCGTCCTCGCCGCTTGCGCGGCAGTTGGCCAGGGCCTTGTCGCGGAGCGTCGCGTAATGGTCGGACACGGCGCGCTTGTCCAGGCCGGCGAGGAATTCGAGCCACTGGCGAACCGGGAAGCGCGGCAGGTCGTCGGGCATCAGCGGGCCGCGTTTGCCGGTCAGCGTCGTGCGTACGAGCTTGCCGAGCAGGCTGCGCACGGGCACGTCCTCGCCTGCCAGCATCACGGGGGCGCACAACAGGTATTCGGTCATGTCGGTGCCGCGGCGCGTCACGGTGTACTGGTAGTTCTCCTGCAACAGCCCGACCGCCTTGTCGATCACGTCCTGCCGGCGCGCGGACAGCTCTTCCCATCCGACCGGGTGGCTCGTGTGGCTGATACTGGTCAGCAGGCGGAACTCGGTCTGCAGCGACTGCCCGGAAAACATCGTGAACGCGAGCGAGCGCTCGAGGCGCTTGATGAGCGTTGACTTACCGGCACCCTTGTTCGCCTGGATCGTGATGTGCGGCCAGAAGCCGAGCAGCGCCTTCAGGTGGCCGCCGAGCGCCCACACGAGCGGGATCGTCGCGGCGTTCTGCTTGAACGTCGCCTGGTACGCGGCGATGACCCGGCGCGCGTCGCTGGCCGGGCCGGTCGGGAAGGTCAGGTTGTGATACGGGCACTGCTTGTCGGCTTCGGTGAAATAGCAGTCCGGTCCCTCGTTGACGATCAGACGGCCATCGCGCCAGGCGAGCCCGACGAAGTTCGCCGCCTGGCGTGCGCCGAGGTCGGCGCCGCGCTCAAGGATGTTGACCATGCGCTTGAACGGCGCTGGCGACCAGATCGGGCCGAACTTGCCCCACTGGTCGACGTTGTGGAGCTGGTCGTCGAGCATGACGCGGCGCACGAGCTGCGCGCCGTGGCGCGGCGCCTGCACCGACACGGCGAAATAGACGGTGGGCGCCTGGTCGGCGTCGCCCGTCATCGTCGACGTCGCGCTCGCCACGGACACGCGGCTGATACCGGCGATGCGGAAGCCGCACAGGTCCGTCATGACGGGCGTCTCGACGCCGCTTTCCTCGTTCTTTTCCATCTTCGTGATGTAGCTGGTGAAGTCCGGCCGGACGCGGAAACGCCAGTACTGCGCGAAGTCGTGCGACGGCAAGAAGATCCGCGGCCGGCCGCGACGCGTGGCGTCGCCGGCGAGGCCGGCGATGAGCCACGGCTCGAGCTGGTCGAGTGCGCGCTGCAGATCGGCCGGGCCGCGCAGCTGCAGGTAGTCGTTCACGTCGTTGATCGGCTTGACGGCCTTCTCGCCGTCCGCGAGGTCGGCGAACCAATTCGCCTGGTCGACGAGCACGGCGCTGATGTTCAGCGCCGTGAGCCGTTCGTAGAGCGCCCAGGCAGCTTCCGGCCCAGGCCGGCGGCCGGCGCGCGGGTGGCCGTCCGCGAACGGCTCGTCGTTGTCCAGGCAGATCACGATCTGTTTGCCGCGCAGGAACGCGAAGTCGATGCCGTCGACGTTCGCTAGGCCGCGAAGCGCCAGGGCGGCGGCGCCAGGCATCGTGCAGGTGTCGATCGACAGCGCGTTGATCGCGCTTTCGACGATGAACACGCGCTTCGCCTTGTCGAGGCGGCGAGGATCGGCGGTCCAGCCGTAGCCGGCCTTGTCGCCCTGGGTCTGCGTCTTGACGCCGCCGTTGAGCACCGGATCGACATAGCGCATGTCGACGGCAACGACACGGCCGTCGCTAGGCGCGCGCACGATGAACGCAGCGGCCGGGCCGGCGTGACCGACTTCGCCGGCCGCGACCTTCGAGCTGGTCCATGTATTGAAGCCGAGCGAGCGCGCGGCGATCGCCGCGTCGATCGCGCCGGCGGAAATGCCACGGCCGACGAGGTAATCGCGCACCTGTTCGCGCTCGGCGAAGCACCGATCGGCGATGTACTCGACGGTCGTTTTTTCGCGGCGCTCGGCCGGCGCCTGGCGCTCGAGCGGGATGCCGTACGCGTCGTGCAGGTAGCGCACCGCGTCGGCGACCGTGCCGCCGCGCGCGTGAATGACCAGGTCGATACACGAGCCGCCGACGTCGGCGCTGTGGTCGCGCCAGCCGGTGCCGTGCTTCGGGTGGTTCACGTAGATCGACAGGGATGGGCTCTTATCGTCGTGCTGCGGCGAGTGGTAGAGCGCCTTATCGCCGCCGCGGCCGCGCTTCAAGCCGAGGCGATCGGCGAGGTCGTGCAGGTCGATGCGTTGTTTCAGTTCGTCGATCGAGGCCATCGTTATTGCTGTTGCTGTTGATGCAGAGAGAGGGCGGCAGGGTTACCGGGTGTCGCAGGGCTGTCGACGAGCGCGCGCAGCGCGCCGGCCGATGCGGGGAAGGCAAGCGCCAGGCGATCGCCGAGGACGCTGACGAACAACGCGAGCGCGGCGATGCGTTGCAGGCTGCCGGGCTCGTGGTTGAAGCGAAGAACGTCGGCAGCCGCCGCGATGGAAGCTGCGAGCGCGGCGTCGTGAGGGGGAGTTGTGTGCGTCATGCTGCTGCGCCTCCGAGGATGTCGTGATGGTTCTGTTGCAGGCGTTGAACGGCGTGCTGCAGCTCGTAGCGCGAGGTGATCGCCTGATCGAGCATGGTGCGCAGGCGCTTGCGGTTGCGTTCGAGATTCGACGTCGCGTTCGCGAGGGCTGCGGTACGCGTCGCGCCGTGGCCGATGCGGATGCCCGATATCAGGTGCGTGACGACGCACTTTTCGGGGTGGCCGTCGTGCAGGTGCGACTCGATGTGAATGCCGAACGTGGCGCCGGCGTCGTTCGGGATAGCGACGTGATCGCCTGCGACAGTGCGCAGGCCGGCCGGAGTCAGCAGCTCGTAACGAATGGTGGGCTCGTTCGTCATCGTGTCAGCCCCGCGGCGGAACGGCCCAGGCCAGCGCTGCGACCACGACGATCATTGCGACGACGCCGATCACAAAAGCGATCGGCCGGGCGAGCCGAACGTCGAACAGGCGCAGCACGTCGGCGGCCAGGCAGTAGACGCCGTAGAGGGAGAGGGAAAGCATCAGCAGCACGCCGATGCTGAAAACGTAGGGCTTCATGGTGTGGTTCCAGGTGAGTGCGCCGGCGGCCGGCGCGGACGGATCAGTCGAAGTCGTTCGCGGCGCGGCGTTTCCCGTCGACGGCCGGCAACTCGGGCGCGGGTTCTCGATCGCGCCATACGTTCGCCGTGCATTCGAAGGCGTGGCGGGCGGCCGGGCACAGGGCGTCGAAATTCCCGACCATGCGCAGGCGGCGCCACATCGCGCGCAGATCGACGTCGGTGAGGGGCGCGCGCATCGGATCAGTGCAGAACGATGGGCGTCAGGACGGGCATGCCGGCGTCGGCGTCCCAATGGCAGCCCAGCGCGTAGCCGAGCCGCCGGGCAGTGCCGACGAACACGAGCGGATCAATGTCGGCGCGCCACAGTGCGCGCAGGTATTCGCGGCGTTTGTCGAGCGACAGACGGGTCGGATCGAACGGCATCACGACAGCGATAGAAGCGAGAGTGGCCATGCTGATCTCCTTTTTTCAGGCAAAAAAAGTCCCTCGCGCCGGATAGGCACGATGCGAGGGGAAAACAGGGGGAAAGGGGCTAGGGCGCTAGACGGGCAGTTCGAGCTGCTCGACGAGACGCTCGCGCACGTTTGGCGAGAGCGGCAGGTTTAGCGACAGATTCGGGGTCGCGGACGGCGACAGGGTGCGGGCGAACTCCATGTTCACGACGTACGTGTGGCCGCACTCGACGTTGTTGCACTGGTACGTGACTTCCCGGAAGGTCTGGGACATTTCGCGGCTGCTGCGCGCGGTCGCGCGCGTGCGGCAATGGGGGCAGCGGTTCAGGATGCGCATTTCGGCTTACTCCGGACGAGATACAGGGCGCGGCCGCGACCGTTCAGTTGCTTCGAAGTGAGGCGCAGGCGACGCTTCACGAGCCACTCGGCGGCCGCCTCGATCGACGGGAGGCTGTACTGCTGGCGCACACGTTCCAGCACGTCGCGGTCGGCATCTGAGAAAGAAATCTCCGTGCTGGTTTCGGGCATCGTAGGAGCTACTCATTGTTGGCGGTTCGGTGCCTTCGTTCAGGCGCCGGCGTGGTCCAGAATCGTGGCATTGCGTTCGGCGAGCACGGCGGTCGCTTCGCGCATCACGATCTCGCGAATCAACACAGCGAGCTGCTCGCCTTGGTAGTTCGCGAGGGCCGTGAGAACGGCCTGCTCGTAATCATCGAAGCGAACGGTGTGCTTGTTGTTGCGGATGCGCTTGGGATCGGGATACATGCGGGCTCCTCAATTCACGAGCGGGCAGAACGAGAACGAGGGATGGCGCGAAGCTGGCGCGCGCCGATACGGATCAGCTCGCGCGCCATGCTCGAAATCGAGCGATTGCGCTGCGCGGCGAATTGTTCGAGCTCGTCGCGCTCGGTGGACGTCAGCCGGACGTATACGGGCTTGTCCGACAGGGTGCCGCGTGGCGATCGGCGCGGGCCTTTGGCGGTGGTCATGGTCGGTATACTTTGGTAGTTAGCCTTGCGTTACGGTAAGGCTAGTGTAATGAGCTCAAACGAGCACGTCAATTAAATTATAGGTTCATATGAACACGATAGGCACGCGTTTGAGGGAAGAGCGCTTGCGGCTCGGACTGAGTCAAGATGAATTTGCAGCGGTAGGGGGCGTGTTACGCCGTGCGCAATCGAATTACGAAGCGGACGAGCGGTCGCCCGACGCGAAGTACCTGAGCGCGGTCGCCGAACTCGGGGTTGACGTGGTTTATGTATTGCGCGGTAGGAGGTCCGCCTCTAGTGAACAAGGCGTCGATGCGGACTCGGAGGACGATGAGCGCTATTTCATCGATTGCTTCCGACAACTCAACGAAACAGGCAAAGCAACCCTGCAGTCGTTTATTGGCAGCGTTCTAAATCAGGCCGTCATGCTCAAGACGGGCACGCCGCAGCGCGCAAAACGCCTGCCGGAAAATCGCCGCGCAGCGCTGGACCAGCGGGCAGCGGAAAACGTGGATCGTGCGATGGCCGAAATCGAACGCTTGCGCGCCGAGCGGGCTGCGAAGGACGGAAAGAAGTAGTCCGGGCGCGTCGTCGCACGCCAGCCATTCTTCACACAAACACTGTATATCCATCCAGTATTGAGTTAGCATCCTGAAAGCCGGCGATGCTGGCGACGTGGGGTATTCCGAGGCAACCGCGTCGTGTTGCGTGTCGTCGGTCCATGAACATGTTTGTGAGGGACCAGAAGAATGAGCATCGACATGAAGCACAACAACGGCACGGTTGGCATAGCCGCTCGTCATACGGACGCACGCACCCAAGCGATGGGCGGGGGCCGAGTCCGTTCGGACATGACCGGCTGTGAGCGCGATGTTGCACGCGCAGCGATCGACGATGCCATGCAGTCGGTCAGCCACGTGCTCGAAGTTGCGATTCAGGCGATGGGAAATCTTCGTGTCGCGCGCGCGGCGCTTGCGCGGTGCGACGACGGGCCGCCAATTCGTGCGAATATGAACGATCACTAGAAGTCGCGTTGACCGACTCCCATAGCAAGCAACCTGAAGCCCGCTGCGTGCGGGCTTTTTACTTTCCGCCCTTCTTGAAATGCGACCGGTGCCGCTCGGTCGTCGGATCGTCACGCATTTCGAGGTCGAGCGCGGTCGCGAATCCGCCGTCGCCGTCGATCGTGTGCGTCGCCTTCTTCACGAGCCACGCCGTCTCGTCGATTTCCGGTTTGAAGCCCGACAGCGTGACCGGCATTTCGGGGAACAGATCGGCGCGGCCGCGCGCGAGCGAATAGCGCATCGTCGCCTGGCTGCGCTGCATGCGCTTGAACGCGGCCTGCGCCGCGGCTCGCGCTTCGGCTTCCGTCGCGTAGTCCTCCGGCAGCACCTTCACGTTCTTGTTGTTCTCCCCGCCGACAATCACCGACTTCCGCTTCGCCTTGCCGTTCGAGTGGTAATGCGCACGCACGGCCGAATAATTCTCGCGTTCGGATACGTGGTACGCATGCTGGTCGCCGCTTGCGCGCGTCAAGTTCAACACCTGGAACGACTTCCCGCTGACGGTCTTGCCGGTGCCGATCGGCGTGAACAGCAACCGCAAATCCTTGACGTTCATCACGGCGTCGTAGCGCTTCGCCAGGCGCGTCAGAAACGACATATCGCTTTCGTGCGTCTGGTCGATGTGCGCGATCACGATCTTCGCCAGGGCGTCAGCGACGGCGGGCGTCAGCTTGTAGCGCGCCGCGATCGCGCGCACGATCGAGCCGATCGTCTGCTTGTGCCAGCTCTTCTCACGGCGCTCCTGCATGCCGTTCGACATCGATGCCGAGCGTGCCCGCACGGTCAGCGTGTCGGGCGCGCCGCTGTGCTCGAACTCGGTCACGACGAACGTGCCCTTGTCGACGAGCTGCTCGCCGGCCCAGCCGATCGACACCTTGATTTCGTCGCCACGCTTCGGCAGCGCCAGATCGCCGCGCGAGTCGTCGAGCACGAGGTCGATGGTATCCGCATCGTCAGAGCGCGATTCCGTGAGGGTCAGCGATTCGAGCCGCGGCAGGAACCGACGCGAGATGTCGCGGCCGCCGAGCGTGATGCGGTAGTCGGCCATCGGTTCAACACGTTCGAGCCGATACACGGCTGCGTTCGAGTGTTCCATCGCACGCGTCGTCATGCCTTCGGCTCCGCGGCCGTTGCATCGTCGGTTTCCGAATCATCGGCCAGCGCCGCGTCCTGCTCGATACGCAACGCGTCGTCGTCGACGCATTCGAGCGTCAACGTGAATTCGATCCTGCGCGCAGTGCCTTCGCGGGTGAAGTAACGCCGCGTCTCGTCGAGGCCCACGATGAGGTATGCGCCGTAGACGGTTCCGAGACCGTCGACCAACACGTACGCTTCGCCGACGTTCGCCATCTGGACGAGCTGCTCGATCGACGCGCTCGTGCCGATTTGGTCCGGCGCGATGAGACCGTCGAGCGTGATGACATCGTCGCCCTGGCCGGTGTACTGGCGAGCATCGCGCGCGCCGATACGCGACTTCTTCGGATGCTTCCAGTTCCGGCGCCGCTTCAGCTCGTGGAAGGGCGCAGTGGTCAGGCTGAACACGAACTGATCCAGCGACAGCAACATGGGACAGATCCTCCGTGAATGTCAGTCGGACAGGCGCGAGCCGGCGCGCGCACGCTGCGCGCGTTCGCGACGATCCAGCTCGGCGGCTACGGCACGCGCGATCGCGCGCGGATCGTCGCCGCTCTGCGGGTAGATGTTGATGATGATCGACGCGGGCGCGGCGGCCGATGCAGACGATGCTGCAGCCGGACCCGACGCCGTGATCGGCGCCCGCCGGTCGATTGGCACGATGGGAGCTGCCGTCGACAGCGCGGGTGTACCGAACCCGGTCACGGCGGCCGTCGCGAGCCCGAGCGCCGCGCGCGCGACGCTCGGCGCTTCGCCTGCCATGCCAAGCGCCGTCCCCTCACCGACGAACCCGCCCAGCTCGGCGAACACGCGGCTCGGGCTATGAATGCCGAGCTTTTCCTTGAACCATGCAATCGCGTTTTCGCCGACGTTGTGAATGGCCTGCCGGACAGCACCCATGCCGCCGAGGAAACCCGCCACCATTCCGTCGATAATTTGTCCGCCGATCGTTGTGAAACGGCCGACCAGGCCGGACATGAATCCAACGATGTCGTCCCAATGCCGGATGACGACGCCGAGCAGAGTCCAGTTCATGAAGAAGTCGGCAATGCCTCGGCCGGCCGACGTTGCCGTGTCCGCAATCCAGTTCCACGCCGCGCCGGCAGCCGCCGTGATTTCGTCCCAGTGACGGACGATGACGCCGACGAGGGTCCAGTTCATAAAGAAGTCGGCGATCGATTGCGCGGCTGACACGATGCCAGCCTTGATGAGCGTCCAGATTGCCGCGGTGATGGCCTTCAGGTCGTTCCAGTGGTCGACGATGAAACCCAGCGGCGTCCAGTTCATCAGGTATTGCGTAATCGCGCTGGTCACGCTGTCGACGACCTGCAGCACTCCCTTCCAGAGCCCGGCGAAGAAGCGGCTGATTGGCTTCCAGTACCGGTAGATCAGATAGGCCGCACCCGCGATGACGACGACGGCTGCCGTGATTGCCAGGCCGATCGGCGTCGTCAGCATCGCGCGGCCGGCGAACAGGGCGGCGCTGGCGAACATGCGCCAGGCAGCGGCGCCGATGCCGAGTGCGCGTGACAGGATGCCGCCCTGGATGCCGAGCGTCGACATGGAAAAGCGCACGATCGCCAGCGGTCCGAGCACGCCGGCGAGTGCGATCGTGAAGGTTCCCATCACGACGAGCAGTGCGGCGAACGCGGCGAGCACGGACAGAATGACCTTCGCCGCCGCGCCGTGGCGCTGAATTAGGCCGATGAGGTTGCCGACAATCTCGCGCGTCTTGTCGAGCGCCGCGTTGTACAGCGGCGCGATGCGCTCGCCGATCTCGCGGCGCAGGTCGCGGCCCTTCGCAAGCAGGTCGTTTTCCTTGCCCTGGGTTTGCAGCGCAGCGAGCTTCGCCGCGTCGTCGATGCCATATGCGCCGCGGTTGAGCTTTTCGTTCTTGTGAATCTGGTCGCGCTGCATGTACATGGTCGAGAACAGGTTCGCGGCGGTCCGGTTGGTGAAGATCGTGGAAATCATGTCTTTCACCTTGTCCGGGTCCGTGATGCCCTTCTTCGCCATCTGCGGGAGCAAGACCTTTTCCAGCCATTCAAGCGGCGACGCCTTGAACAGATCGCCGCCGAGCAGCGCGCCCGGTTTGATCCGTTTGATCATCCCGATCTTGTTGTATTCGACGTTCTTCTTGTCGACCAGGCCGAGATTCATCATCTCCTTCGCCGCGCGAACGGTCGTCTTACCCTGGTAGACGTTGCTATACGCAGACATGAGGCCGGTGCCGACGCCGTGGCCGCCCATTTCCTGAATAAGCGGCTCCATCTGGTAATAGAAGGCGTCCTGGCGCATCTGTTTCGCCGCGACGCCGCCTGTCTGGATGAAGTTGCGCCACTCGTCGCCACCGACGCGGCCGCCGGTCGCCGACAGCACCTTCTGCACCATGTTCGCTTCGTTCTTGAACGTCGCTTCGTCTTTCGTGCCGCCGCGCAGCTCGATCACCTTCAGCATGTTCATGAACTTCTCTTCGTTCGCGTGCGCGTCTTCCGCGCCGAACAGTGCTTCGTTGGCGAACTTCATTTTCGCGAGCGTCGGCATGACCATCTGCGCGTGATGCTCGTCCGCGAAAATCGACAGCGCGTCGCGCATCAGCGTCATGTTGTCGGACGTGCTGACGCCCATCATGTTCATCGCGCGAACGTACTTCTCGGCGTCCTGCGTCGCCTGGTCGCCGAGGCCGAGCGCCGTGATGCGCGCACGCTCGTTCGTCATCTTCTTGGCTTCGTCGAGCGTGCCGCCGAGCCCGCCGAGCATGCGCATGCCGGTCGAGCGAGCGGCGTAGCCGCCGATCGCCATCCCGCCGGCGACACCCTGCATCGCCTGCATCTTGCCGCGCGCTGCGGCGAGCTTTCGATCGCGTTCCGTCAGTGCTTCGAGCTGGCGCGTCTGCGCCTGTATCGTGGCTGTCGTCGACGCGATGTTCGACCGCAGCGTGCGCTCGTGTTGCGCGAGATTGCGCGTCTCGATGCCAGCCTGCGCGAGCCGGCCGCGCATCTCGTCGACGGCAGCCGACTGCTTCTTCTGCTCGGCGCGCAGGCGCGACGCTGCCTGACGCGCGCGTGCCAGGTCCGCAACCATTTTCTGTGTGGGCGGGCCGAATGCATGCAGTGAGCCAGCGAGCGCCTTCACGTTGGATTGTGCCGCGCCGAGCTTCTTCGTGGTGTCGGCGAGCCCGGCGCGCATTTCGCGGAACGAGGCGACGGCTTTCTGTTGCTTGCCGAGTTCGGCAAGTTCGCCGCGCGTCGCCTTCAATGACTGCGCGAGCCCCTTGTTGCTGTTCAGCATGTTCCGCAAGGGCTTCGTCCAGTTGTCGACCATGTCGAACATGACGCGCAGTTTGAGGGCGTTGTCCATCGTTACTCGTGTCCGCTTCGTATCCGGGCGCGCTCGCGCCAATCCATCAGCTCAGAAAGGGAAAGGTCGTCCATGTCGCGCGGTGTCCAGCCGAACACCGTCGCGACATCGGCCATCGCGTCTTCTACGCGTTCTGGGATTCCATGCTCGCTTTCAGCGCCTTCGGCATCAAAAAACCGGCGAAGATACCCCCCAGTGCCACGAGGTCGGCCGGGTCCATCAACGTGACATCCATCTCGGTCAGCGTCGGCGTGCTGATGCGCGGCAGCACCTTGCGCAGCGCATCCACGTCGAGATTCACGAGTGCCGCGAGCGACGTGCCGCGCAAGGCGCCTGCGGACGGCTTCGCGAGGGTCACATGCGTGATGGTCTGTTCGCCGCGCACGATCGGCGTGTCGAAGGTGTGCGTGTTGGCCGCGATCGCGTCGAGTACGGCACCGCCGGTGGGGGTGTTGTTGGTGTCGAGGGTCGTCATGTTGCGTGTCCTGATGATGATCTAGAGGGATGTGCCCGCGGCGTGCGCGGGCGGAGTGTTACAGGCCGATTGCCTGGCGCAGACCGGCGAGCAGGTCGTTACCGTTGATCTTCTCGATCATGTTGATGAAATCCATCTCGATCAGCTCCTGGCCGTTGATGGACAGCTTGTAATAGCTGGCAGCCGTCGTGACCTTGAAATCGGTGTCTTCCTTCGGCTTACCGGAACCCATGTCGATTTCCTTGTGGCGGCCGCGCACGACGATTTCGACCGAATCGTAGGTCTTCGAATCCTCGCGCTGGTAGCCGCCCGAGAAACGGAGTTGCACGCCGTCGTGCGTGGTGATGCCGTACATGCGAACGACATCCTCCATGAAGCCGCCGCACGTCCATTCGAGCTGGATCGCTTCTTGGCCGAAGTCGATCGGGATCGGGCCGCTCATGCCGCCGCCCTGGTAGTCCTCCATTTTTCGCGACAGCTTCGGGAGCTGGATTTCTTTCGTCTCGCCGACGAAGTTGGTGCCGTTGTGAAACAGGTTGAAGCCTTTCAGCTTGCGGGGCATACCCATGTGTGTGACTCCTGGTTAGGCCGACACGCGCGAGGCGAAATCGGCGAGATAGCGATCGGTGATGCGCTGCCGCAGTTTCAGGTTTTCCAGCGGCGGGACCGGCGTGTAGTCGTAGTCGATCCACGTGCCGCCCGACGTCAGCTCGTCGGTCGTGTTCGGCTCCGGGTCGTACCAGGCGCCGCCGCCGATCAGCTCGCCGACCGAGACTTCGCGGCGGAACCACGCGTTGATGTTCTCGATGATGTCGCGCGCGAGCGACGGGTTGAGCGGCCCGTCGACGACGCCCATCTGCGCTTCGGCAATCGTGTCGGCGATCACCTGCGCGGAACGCGTGTAGTTCTCGAAGAAGAACTTGCCGTCCGCGTCGCACGTGCGCGAGCCCCAGAAACGGAAGCCGTTGCGGTTGACGAGCGTGGTGACCTGGTTCTCGTTCAGATAGCCGGCGTCCGTCGCCGGGTCTTGCAAATCCCACGACACGTCCGCGCTGATGCCGGTTACGCCGTTGACGACGACGTTCGACAGCGTCTTGTGCCAGCCGATGTCGTTGTCGATCTTCGCGCGCAGGCCCGCCGCGATCGCCGGCGCCGGGATGGCGACGGTCGAGTTCGTCACGTCGTCCCAGCCGAGCCAATCCGGCCAGATCACCATGATTTCGCGTTGACCGAACTGCTTGCGGTACGCGACCGCCTCTTCCTTCGTCTTGCAGCCGTGCGCGGCCACGTAGACGAACGCGCGTAGCGATTGGGCAATCGTCGCGAATGCTGCGGCGACGGGCTGCGTGTCGAGGCCGGGCGCGACCAGGATGCGCGGCTTCACGGCGAGCTTCGCCTGGGCGGCCAGCAGCGCCTTCATGCCGGTGTATTTGCCGTCCGGCGTGACGGTGCCGATGACGTTCGTGGTCGTCTCAGCTTCGTCCTTTCCTTCCGCGACGCGCACGACGACGGTGACGGGCTTCGTCTGCTTGCCGATCGCGTCGAGCGTGCGGCGCAGCGTGCCCTTCGTGCCGGCCTTGCTGAGCGCTGCGACAACGTTCGTCAGCAGCACCGGCGTGTCGAGCGGGAACGCCGCCGGGTCGGCGTCGGCGCCGGTGCAGACGATGCCGAGCACGGCCGTGGAGACCGTGCGAATCGGCCGGCCGCCTTCGTTGATTTCGATGACGCGTACGCCGTGGTGGTAATCCTGCGGCATGGTGTGCAGCTCCTATAGGAATACAGATGAGAGGAAACGGGAGAGCCCGTTGTCAGGTTGTCGTGACGGAGTCCGGGATTGGCGGTTCGATCGGCTCGGCCGGTGCAACGTATGGCGCGGGCGTCGCGGGCCACGCCACGGCATCCGGAAACGTGTCGGCGTTGATCGCGGAGACGAGCGCTATCTGGTACGCGGACCAGGCTTTGAAGTAGTAGGTGCCTTCGTCGTCGAGCAGGCCGGCGGCATACGCGTCGGCTTTCCCCGCGTTCGCGCGGCGTGCGATCTCCATCAGCCGTTCGAACTCGGTCATTGCTGCGTCGCGCTTTTCGCGTGCGATTAGCTCGGGGGGAACCGTCCACGCGCCGTCGATCCACGCATGGCGCGGTGACGGTTGCGGCTCGGTCGTCAGCTCCAGGTCGTCGGGCGTCTTGCCGGCCACGGCGATCTCGACGGGCTCGCCGGTGTCGGTGCGGTAGCAAACGCGCCCACGGAAGTCCGGCAACAGGAACCACGCGCCGTCGCGATAGAACGGCCAGGTCGTCGGCGTGCGCGGTGGCGGTGCGTCGAACGTGGCAAACGAGGGAACGAGCCAGCGGGTGTCGTTGCGCGGATCGGCGTCGGGCTGGCTGCTGCTCAGATATTCGCCGGTCGTCGGGTTGTAGTGGTGAATCAGCATGGTTCGAGGTCCGTGGATTAGTAGGCGCGGATCATGGCGAGCAGCGCGATGTTGCGCGGCCGCGCTTCGTTGCCGCCGTCCGCACCGATCGTGATTGCGTGCGAGTGGCTGCCGGCCCCGCCGATGCCGACGTTGTGGCCGTGCTCGCCCGTGGCGTCGATCCAGATACCGGTGCCGGAACCTTCGGTGCCGTGCATGTCCTGGCGGTCCCAGTTGTACGGCCCCCAGCCTTGGCCGTAGGAGGTCGCGACGACACCAACACGGCCCATCCGCACACCGTGGGCGTGGCCGGGATCGTGAAGTGGGTGGTTGTGATGTCCCTGTACATCGGTCCAGGCCGAGTGCGCGTGGTCGCCGACAGCAGCGGCCGACGCGCCGTGCGCATGCGACGCGTTGAGAAATATCTGGAACGTGCCAATGCCGCGGCCGGTATCGATGCCGCGTCCGTCATCCCAAAAGCGCGGAAATTCCCCGCGAAACTCCGGGATGCGGAACGTCGTTGTGCCGTCACCGTGCGAGAAGCAGCCGAAGAACCCCTTCGCTCCCCAATCAGCATCCGCAACAATCGCGCCGCTCGCTTGCGCGTAGGCCCACAGCTCGGGGTAGTCGGCTCGATTGAGCAGCGCGCCGTTCAGCTTCAGGCAGCCCGCTCGCACGCTCGTGCGTACTTCGAGGAGGATCGTGCCGATCTCTTGGGTCGCCATGCGCTGAACAACCCATTCCGTCGTGGCGAAGCGCGTCGAGCGATCGCCTGTCGGCGGCGTTGGGCCGGTTACGGCTTGGTCGAATGCGGCGAGGGTCGGCGTGAAGCGGACAACGGATGCGCCGTTGCAGGTCACACCGAACTGCCCGTCGGCGTTGTGGTACAGGCCGGTATCCGGCGCGCCGTCGTTCGCGAACGTGAGGGACGGGCTGGCCAGACTGCCTTCCGCGAGGATCAGGCGCTTTCCGGCTGCGAACGTGAGGTCGCCGCCCAAGGTGCCGCCCTTCGTCTTGTCGAGTGGGTTGAGATTGCCTTCGTGCCAGGTGAGCTTGCCGTCGATGCGAAAAGTTCGGTCGGCGAAGAGGTACTGAAACGCCCCTTTCGTGGGCGACCAGAAGCCGACGCTTTGCGCGCTGCTGTACAGGTAGCCATCGGTGGGACCCAGCCGAATATGCGCTTCGGCCGCGCTTTGACCGATCGACAGGTCGCCAGCCACTTCGACGGCACCGCCGAATTCTGCGCCGCGGCCGGTGCCGTCGATCGTGACCTTGCCGGTCAGGAGCGACCAATAGAGCGGCAACATGCCGTTGCTCGTCCCGATTGCGTCGCCTTGTTTGGTCGACAGCAGCGCGGCGGTTTTCCCGTCCACGCGCAGGAACGCGCCGTATTCGCCGCCGATTGCCCGGACGTGGGCGCCACCGGCGTCGGTGCCGGCCACGGAGACTGGTCCGGAGAATGCCGCGCCCGTGAGCGCCGCGTACCGGGCCGCTGCCTTCTTCGGCGTGACGATGCGCGTGTCATCCGCACCGGCGTCGACTTCGGCCTGTGTTGCGAGTTCAGCGACGCCCTTGCGCTCGGTCGTGGCCGGCGGGTTCAGGAACGTCGTCGGTCCGAACTGGAGCAGGCCCGCGTCGATCGACGCGAACACGGTATCGCTCGCCAGCAGCAGCATGGCCGAGGGGGATTTTTCGAGGATAGGCGTGCTCTGCACATAGACGCCGAACAGCACGCCGTTGTCGAGGTACAGGCCGTACGCGTACAGCGAATACTGGTCGTCTGAGTCGTCCTGGATGACGACGTGTACGGTGTCGGGCGCGACGTTGTCGCCGCCGAACGTGGTCACGCGCTTGCGCTCGTTCGGCAGGGTCTTCATACCCTTGTCGAATGCGAACGCCGCGGTGCCCAGCCCGATTTCGACGACTCGGCGCGCGACAGTGCCGGTGTTGTCGGGCGCGACAAGCGCTGCACGACCGGCGTCGGTAATTTGGATCAGGTTTCCAGTCATGTTTCAGGTATCCGAGAGGGACAGACGGCAATAGACCGCGGCACGCGCGCCGGCGCCGACGCGCTGCGCGCCGGTCGCGCCGAAGCCCTGCTTGAAGGTGTAATGCGCGGTGCCGCGCTTCGCGCGATCGACCTCCGCGCGGATGTCGGCGACGTATTCAGCGGTCGCCGGCACGCCGTCACAGCTGCCGACCGTCAGCACGATGTCGAACGTTCCGGGCCGGCCGCGCGGCGTCATCTCGAACCATTCGCGCATCGCCACGTTCGCGCCGAACGACGCACATACCTGGCGCACGGCTTCGGCCGTGCCCTTGATGCGCGCGATGCGGATCGCCGTTTTTACGCGCGCGCGCTTGACCTGCTCGGGCCAGTAGTCTTTCCAGGTCTCGACGCCGACGTGCCAGGCGAGCCACGGCAGGAACGCCAGCGGGATCGCGTCCGGGTCCATCAACGTGCCGATGTCGACCGGGATGCCGCTGATTCGCGCGTTGGTCTCGGCCAGGCGCCGCTCGAGCGCGGTCGCGTTAGGCGGCAGCAACGAGGGCATCGGCTTATTCATCCGCGACCCCGCCGTCGATCAGCTCGATTCCCATGCAGTACGGCGCCTGCTCGCCCGTCACGGCGACGCCGCCGGCCGGCGAGTCGAGCAATACCTTCTGCACGCCCGCCACGCGCATCGCCGCGTGCAGGCCGTCGACCGTCACTTCCATGCCGATGCGGTGCATGTCGGCGGCGAACTTCGCCGTGCGTTTGTTCGCTTCCGCGAGCGCGACGGCGCGATCCGGGCCGGAGAAGAAGCGCAGCGTCGAGCGGATCGCATAGCGCACGATCTTCGCGCTCTGCACGATCACTTCGTCGGTCTGCGGCCGCTTGCCCTCCAGATTCTTCTTCACGATCTTGATCAGCTCGTCGCTCGCCGTGCCGTCACCTTCGCGCGACAGGATCGTGACGACCATCACGCACGGCTCCGGGCTGAACGCGGCGGCAGACAGCACGCGGCCATCGGCCGAACGCGCATGGAACACGTACGCTTCTTCCGGACCTGCGACTGAGAAGCCGCGCGGCGCGAGCTGCACGCGCTCGCGCAAGCTGTCGTCGTCTTCGTAGGCCGGATCGACTCCGTTTTCGGGATCGCCGGCCGAGATGACCAGGCGCTCTACATCGAAGAGGGCGGCAATGTGTTCGAGCGTCGTGCCGCGCGCGTACGCGAGCAGGATGCCGCGCGCCTTGTCGTTGATGAGCTGGCGCAGCAGCACTTCGCGATAGGCGTTCTCCTGCAACGATCTCGTCAACGGTTCTGATTCGAGCGCGAGCGTTGCGGCGATCTCGGCCCGTTGATCGGCTGGGTACAGGGAAATGAGTCGCGCTTTGCGTTCGGCGAACAGCGTTTCGAAATCGATCGGGTCGACGATATCGGGTGCCGGCAGTTGCGACAGGTCGATCGGGGTCGTTCTCATGCGCCGACTCCGTTCGACACGGGTACGCGCAGCGACACGGGCTCGTCGCGCTCGTCGGTCCATCCTTCGATGTCGACGAGCTGCTGACCGGCGAACGCGTCATCGGTATCCGCCACGAGCTGCACGCGGGTGACGGTCAGACGCGGTTCCCAGCGCATCAAGGCAGTCGCGGCCGCCGCATACAGGCGAATACGCGTCGCGCCATTGGTCGGCGCGTCGATCAGGTCGGGCAATTCCGAGCCGAACGAACGGCGCTGGATGCACGAGCCGAGTGGGGTTGTCAGAATCCGGCCAACCGACTGCGACAGGTGGTCGGTGCCCGAAATCGTGCGACCGGTGAGCGCGTTCATACCCTTCATGCGCCACCCCGGATCGGCTTCGACGTAATGGCGAACTCGCCCTGCGCCTGGTGCGGGTGATTGATGAGGCTGACGCCGCCGGCGAGCACGTCGCCGGTGAAGTCGGCGCTACCGTCGATCTTCATCACGGCGCCGCCGTCGCCGCCCTTGCCGGTCATACCGGATTCGAACGTGAGCGGACCTTTCACGGTCAGCGATTTCGTCACGGTCGCGTCACCGTCGAGCAGGATGCTTTCGGCCTGCACGGTCGCGTCCTTCGTCTGCACGATGACCGCGCTTGGTGCGATAACGCGTACGGTCGCGCCAGCCGGCAGCTCGGCCGTCAGCGCGTGCGCCGCATGGTCGTAGCTGACTCGCGCGCCGTCCGCGTAGACGCGGGTATGGGTGTTCGGAGAGTTGTCCGGCGCCGGCGCGGCGTCCGAGTAGATGCCGCGCAGTGCGACGGCCTGCGCGAAGTCGCCCATCGGGCCGAGCAGCACGACCTGCTCGCCCTTCGTCGGCGGAAGCCATTCGCGCGTGCTGCCGGCTGCCGGCGTGAGCCAGGGAATCCAGTTGGTTTGCAGGCCGTCGTCGTCGGATTCACCGACCGCGACGCGACAGAGGCCCGCGTCGTAGTCGACATCGAGAATCGAGCCTTTGCGCACGGCGTTGCGTGCCTGCCGTTGAATTTCGTTCGCATCCATGCCGACCATGTTGCCGGCCGTCTTCGCGTGACGCGAGCGAAGGTAAATGTCGTGCTCGTGGGTACAGCATGCTCGTCGCGCGCGCGAGCAAACGTGCGTCGACAATCGGTATTACACGCACGATGACGCACCTTGCACACATCGCGCGTACCTCTTTCACGCTGCCTCTGAACCCATGACGATTCACATTTCCGACGCCGCGCCCGCGGCCGACATCGCCCCAATGCTCAACCAGCTTCATCGTGTCGATGCACTCGCATTGGCACGCACACTGCCGGATCAGTCCGTCGACCTGGTATTTACCGATCCCCCATATGCGTCGGGTGGTCTGCACCTGTCCGCACGATCGCGCGCGCCGAGCCAGAAGTACATCAACAGCGACACGAAGGCGGTCTATACCGACTTCGAAGGCGACAACATGGATCAACGTGCCTGGGCGTTCTGGTGCCACGCTTGGCTGACCGAATGCCGCCGTGCGATGAAACCCGGCGCGCTGCTCGTTTGCTTCATCGACTGGCGCCAGCTCGCGACGTTGACAGACGTGGTGCAGGCGGCCGGCCTGACACTGCGCGGCATCGCCGTATGGGACAAGACGCCGGGCCGTACGCGGCCGCGCCGAGGTGGATTCGCGCAACAGGCCGAGTTCATCGTATGGGCGAGCCGCGGGCCGATGAACGATAGCGACGTGTACCTGCCTGGCGTGTTTCCGACGCGCCTGGCGCTGCCGAAGCAACACGTCACTGAAAAGCCGATCGAGCTGGCGCGCGACGTGGTGCGCCTGGTGCCCGATGGCGGCGTCGTGTGCGACCTGTTCGCCGGTTCCGGTACGTTCCTGGTCGCCGCGCGCGAAGCCGGCCTGCAGTGGGTCGGATGTGAGACGAGCCAGGCGTATCACGCGATCGCGTCGACGCGCCTGGCTGCCGTGAACGATTCAGCGGTTGAGGTAGCGTAGCAGCCGGTCGCGCACGAGTTCGCGATCGGCCGAGCTGAAGCCGAGCACGACGCGAACTGGATATTGCGCGAGCGGGCCGCCCGGTTCCACGGGGGCCTTCTGGCCCTCCTGGTGAACGCGCACGATGCGCGACAGGCGGTCGTCGAAGCCGATCGCAAGCCCCGTGTCGTCGACATCGATCCGCAGATAGCGGGCGGTGCGCAGCTTGCGAAACATCGCCTGCCGCTTGATGCGGCCGACCTTGGTGCGCAAGCCCTTGCCGCCCTTTTTGATCTTGCGCGGCACGTACGCGCTGCCGTCCGGGTTCTGCTGCGCGGCGACGCGCGACTGTTGCGCACGACGCATATCGCGCCCCAGCTCGCGAAACAGTCGCCTGCGAGCTGCCGGCGCCAGCTTCGCGAGCAGCCCGCCGGCCCATTTCTCAAGCGCACGCAGATCGTCGTCCATCACGCCACCCAATGCTCGGCCGCGTCGTCGACGTGCTCGACCGTGCGGCGGCCGCCTTCGTCCGTACCGACCACAACGCTTTCCGTGAGCTTCAGCTTAACCGCGAGGTCGACGGCATCGTTCGCGAGAATGTCGGCGATGAACGTCATGCCGTCGCGGCGCTGGTCGGCGTTGGTCACGAGGTCGGGCTGGTTCGCACGCGCCCATTCGACGACCGCGATCATCACGTCGTCGGCGTTGCCGATGAAGTCGCGGATGAGAATCTCGCACTCATACCGGTATTCGAACGACGGCGTGCGAGTGCCGGTCGCGACAATGTGGCCGTCGTTGATGAAGACGACGAGCAGGTCGGGCGCAGCGGCGAGCTGCGGAATCGCCGCGACGAGCGCGGCGCGCAGGCTGTTCGGTTTAATCATGGGCGGCCGCCTGCGGGTTCGTCTGACTGCGCGCCTGGCACGCAGCAATCATGTCGACTTCGGCCGCACAGCGCGCCCATGCCGCCCGCGCGACGGTCAGCGCGTCGCTCAGATCACCGTTCGTCTGCGGATGCGCCGCGGGCAGGGTGCAGCGCGTCACCGCTGCGCACGCGTTGAGCGTAATCGTCGGCGCCGGCGAGGGCGGGGCTGCTGTGCAGGCGTACAACATCGTCAGGCAGGCGAGCAGCAGCCCACGTGCGAACGGCTTCGTTCTCATCGATGAGTTTCCGGAGTTGCGATTGATACGCGGCGAGCGTCGAGTCGACGATGCCGCGCGTGCGGTCGAGCTGCGCGCGCTGCTCGTCTTTCTCGCGGGCATCCGCGAGCAGCCGGCCGATGATCGCGTCACGTGAGCCTACGTCCCGTTTCGCCTGGCGGGCGGCATCCTGTGCCGTGGCGAGGCGTCCCTGCAGCGCGCGCACATACTGCGCACCGGCGACCGCCGCGACGAGCGCCGCGAGCGCCAGCCAGAAACGAAGGCCCAGCACGTTCACGCGGCCGCCTTCGCGCCGGCGTAGCGTTCGTACGCCTGGGCGAGCTTCGCGTCGTAGAGGTTGCGGGCATAGTCCGGGCCGTTGTAGCCCTTCGCGAACGTCGCCCACTTCCGGTTCTTCAGGGCGGACAGCAGCGACGAGTCGGCCGCGACGAAGCGCACGAACCCGTCGAGCTGGTCGCCTTCGCTCGTCTCCATCCGCGCGACGAACTCGTCGATGCTCGCGTAGCCGAGGCGCTTCCAGTGGTAGCCCATCACCTGAAACGCGCCCCAGCTTGCCGATTCATAAGCCGACGCCGCGTGGACGCGCGCAGCGGTATCGAGCCGCACGTATTCGGCGCTGCCGCCCTGGTAGCCGCCCGGCCTCTGGTTGACGACGTTCGGAAACTGCGCCGCGTACCGGGCGGCGTCGTCCGCGCCGATGCTGTCGACGAGCTGCCGGTACATGACATGCCGCTCGAACAGGATCACGGGTCGACCGTCCGCCAGGAAGCCGGAGCCGCGCGATTCGACTTCGTTGACGGCGCGCACGCACGCGGGCGACACGCCGAGCTTGTCCGCGGCGCGCGCGATGTCCGCTTCCGTCAGGTGTTTGCGGTCGCGCTGGCCGGCCGACAGCACGGCGTACGTGTTCGGCCCGGCGATTCCGTCGACGACGATCCCGGCGGCGGCCTGGAGCGTCTTCACGGCCTGCTCGGTCGCTTCGTCGTACAGGTGGGACACGTCGAGCGCGTAGCCGGCGCGGGCGAGCCGTTGCTGCAGCAGGCCGACTTCGGCGCCGCGGTCGTTGAAACGGAGGATGTTCATGCTTCGGTGCTCCGGAGAAGGCGCGCGACGTTGCCACGCGCGAGGTAGACGAACAGGGCCAGCAACACGGCCTGCACGGCCTGGAAGAAGCCGACCGGCTGCGGATGGATGAGCAGCTCGATTGCCGAGCCGCCGGAAATTGCGACGATCAGCCAGGCGGTCCAGGCGACGTGCGAACGGTGCCGCGCGCCGTTCTTCCGGTAGGTCAGCACGCGCAGGATCACGGCGAGGTGCGCGGCGAGCGCGACCAGCGCAAACGACAGGTGCATGTCATTTCCCCCTGCGGATCAGCGCGCCGAAGTCGATGTCCTTCACGCGCTCCATCAGCGTCAGCGTGACCGTGATGACGAGCGCGGCGGCGAAGAACGCGGCGACGCCCGACGAGCGCACCGGCACGAGGTGGGTGATTTCCGGTGCAGCGAGATAGCCCATCACGAGCGAGATGAGCATGTATGCGGCACGCCGGCCGATGCCGAGGTCTTTCGACGTGACGACGACGAGCGCCGCGCCGGCGAACGCGCCGATCAGCGCATCGCCGTCGATGCCCGGCGCGATGCCGGCCAGGCCGATCGCGGCGGCCAGCGCTGCGGCAGTAGTGGTGTTCGGTTCAGCCATTCGGACAATTCCAGGTCAGTCAAACAGTTGCAGGAGGGGCTTCGTCTGCTCGATCGTGTTCAGCTCGGGCATGTCGACGACGGTTCCCATCGGCAGCACGACGCCCAGCTCGGCGAGGCCGGGATTGGCTTCCAGGACCGCTTCGACGGTGCCGGCCGTGCTGGCGTAGTGCCGCCAGCAAAGGGCGTCGAGCGTTTCACCCTGAAGCGTGGTGACCTTCATCAGATCAGCTCAACCGTCGAGCGCGCGACGCCCAGGATGTCGCTGATAGCCCATCGTGCGTTGCGGCGCGACTCGTCGACGGTCACGGCCAGCTCGGCCGCTACCTGTCCGCCGCTCTTCGTCGAATCGAAGCCGCGGTATTTCTCGGTCACGTCCGCATGCGCCAGGTGGTAGACGGCGCGCCGGTAACGGAACACGTGCACGGATTCGCCGTCGACGCGCTGGGCCGGCACGTCGGCGAGCGACGCGGCGCCCGTTGCCCGTTGCCGGGTGCGCCACGCGGCCAGCTCGTCGTTGACGGTCAGCATTGCGTCGCGTGCGGCGTGAAGCAGGCGCTCGCGCGTCACGGTGCCGTCCAGGCGCATCGCGTCACGCAGCGCCGACAGGTCGATGTCCGGGAAGAAGCCGTCGTTCGTCAGGGTGCCGTCGATCGGCGACGCCGCGACGGCAGGCGCAGCAGTGGCAACGAAACTGTTCATGGTCGATTCGGGGAGTGATGGCGGTGGACCGAAGGTCAGGGCCTGTGTCCGTCAGGCGTTGGGCCGTGCCTTCGGTGCCGCCATGCCGGGGTGGGCTCTTTACGTGCCTTCGGCGCCGTCGCCCGGACGGCCCGTGGCTTCGATCAGCTTCGAGAGCCGATCGATGTCTTTTTTCACGCCGACGCGATCGTTCAACGACAGCGCGCGGTGCAGATAGTCGAGGGCGCGCGGCGGGTCGGCTTCCTGTACGGCATAGCCAAGCGCCTTACAGAGCTTCGCGCGCACCTGGTCGTGCATGTCCGCGTCGGCCGTCAGCTCGTCGACCAGCTCCAGGCTGGCGGCGTCGAACGTGCTGCGCTCCAGGAACGCGGCCAGCGCGGCATCGGCGAACTGCTCGGCGACGACGGAGGCGAGCGACCGTTCGAACTGGTCGGGCAGTGCGAGACCGTGCGTGAGCGCGTAGGCGGCAATCGCGAGCGCGCCGTCATAGTCGCCGGCATCGATGCGCCAGACCATGACCGTCACGAGTACGTCGTCCTGGGCGCCGCGGCCGCCGTTCAACACGCCCGCCACGTAGTCGGCGTACTCCGGCAGCAGCTTTCGCTTCAGTTCGACCTTGCGGGCGACCGACTGCACGCCCTTCAGGGCGCGGCGGTCGGCCGCGAGCTTCGCGAGCATCAGCTCGTACGGCGTCGCACCGGCCATCGTCTGACCGGGCGCCGTCGCGGCCGCCGCGCGGGCGGCCGACACACGCGCGAAGTGCGCGCGAGCGGGCGTGTTGATCGTCATGCCGCCACCAGTTCGATGTTTTCCGCGACGCAGCCGCAACCGAAATCTTCGACGACATACGCATCGTTCGACGATTCGTAGTTCTCGATTTGGTCGCGCTTCGGGTTGTCGATCAGCGAGCGACGGCGTGCGCCTTCCTGGAAGTAGATCGACAGGTTTTCCAGTTTCGTCACCATCATCGCGCGCTTCGGGAAGAACGGCACACGCACGGCCGGCAGGTTGCCGATGCGCTTCTGGCTGACGATCAGGTCGGCCGCGAGCTGCTCGGTCGGTGCCTGCGTCGTGTTGACGATCGGGAAATACTTGTCATGCAGCAGCTCGCGGCCGCAGATCACAACGAGGCCCGTGTCTTCCTGGAACCACGGGTCGATCATCGACGACACGATGTCCATCACGAGCGCGTCGAGGTTCACGTAGTCGCCGCCCTTACCGACGAGCACCTTGCCGGCTTCCTTCGCACCTTCGTGCAGCACGCGATGCCCTGCGCGGTCGCGATACTGCTGAAGCCAGCCGATGTTCACGTCCTGCAACAGCGGGTTCGCTGCCTTGTCCGTCGACAGTGCTGCCTTGACGCCGTTCCAGCCGATCATGATCCGATCGAGAGCGGACTGGTTGAGGATCACATTGCGAATGCGCTGCTGGAAGTCGGGGAATTTCGCCCAGGCGTCGAGCTTGCGATACGTAATGGCCGTGTCGTAGTCGGTTTTCTCGCAGCGGTAGCGGTTGCTATCGAGTGCGGTCGGGTCGACCGGCTGACGTTCGGCCTTCGTCGTGTCGGTGCGGCTCGCGATCGGACCGGATACCGATAGGCCGAGCTTTTCGCCTTCCAGCTCGGTCACGGGCAGAACGTTGATGCTCTTCAGGAACGCGCTCGATTCCTGCATTTTGGTTTCGAGCGTTTGCTGGACGGACGGCTCGACGGCGAATTTCTGCGATACGTCGTCGGTGTCATTCAGCTTGGCGATTTGCGCGGCGTACTTTCGATACGCCTGGCGCGTTTCCTTCTTCATGAGTTGGGTTCTCCGGGGTGTGAGCGTGGAAGGGATCAGCAGTCGGTCACGAGCTCGCCGGTCGAACCGGTCGACGGCTGGCGCCGTGGTGCGCCGTTATCGGTGGACGACAGCTTCGCGGTCAGTGCTTCGACAGCGGCCATCGCTTCATCGGCGCGCTTCTTCGCGGCGGCCGCGTCGTCCCGCGCGGCGGTAAGGTCAACGCGCAGCGCAGCGACGTCGCGGCCCTGCTGACTGGCGAAGTCGGCGATTTCTTCAACTGCGTGGCGCACGTCGGCGTCACGCTGGCCGTCCGTCGAGCGATTGCGCGCGAACATGCCTTTGACGATGGACAGCAGGCTCGTCGATTCGGGTTCGCCTTCGAACTCGATCGACGTTTCGCACGCGGCCGAGAACAGATTGTTCGAACGGCGTGCCGCGAATTGCAGTGCTTCGGTGCCGAGGCTCGCCGGGTCGTCAGTCGCGGCCAGGCCGACCAGATACGCTTCGCCGATGTCTGCGAAGTCGGGATTGACTTCGATCGATGTGAAAACCTTCTGGCGCTTCTTCGACAGCGCGACCAGCTCGTCGGTCGGATCGAGCTGCGCGTACAGCCCCATCTTGCCTTTCAGCGGGCCGTCTTCGATCTCGGATGCCTTCAGCGCGATCACATCGCCATACGCGCCGAACGGGTTGGTTGCCGAGAGCGGCGCCCATCCCTTCAGGTGCTCGATATTGAGACGCGCGCCGTACAGTTCGCGGTTGTAGTTCTTCGCCATCTGCGTGAGCCATTCGCGCTTGATCTCGCGACCGTCGACAGTCGCACCTTCGACCGCGACGCGGAAAAACTTCGTTTTGTTGGTTGCCATAGAGAGAGGTCGAACCGTGGGTCAGTGAATGTGGTTCCCATGTTCGACCTTCATGCGCCACGGCTCAACGAGCGGCGTGTGTTGCTCGCATGGGTACGTAGTGCTCCGCGTGATCGCGCGCGCGCGTCGCCCTACGCTTGCCGCATGCTCGAAACGACAGATCCAATTCAACGCGAAGCGAACGTGCGACAGATCGCGCGCTCGCTCTACTGGCAAGGCTGGCGCATCTCGTCGATCGCGCGGCATCTCGAACTGAAGCCCGCGACGGTGGCGTCGTGGTGCCGTCGCGATAAGTGGAAAGACGCGACGCCGATCGAGCGCATCGAGGCGGCGGCCGAAACGCGTCTGATGGTCCTGATTGCGAAGGACAAGAAGGACGGCGCGGACTACAAGGAAATCGACCTGCTCGGCCGACAGATCGAGCGGCTCGCGCGCGTGCAGAAATACGGGGAGACGGGGAAGGAAGGCGACCTGAACCCGAACATTGCCGCGCGCAATGCCGGGCCGAAGCGCAAGCCGCCGAAAAACGAAATCAGCGAGGAACAGGAAGAGCGGATCGTGAAGGCGTTCCGCGAAGCACTGTTCGACTACCAGAAGGTCTGGTATCGAAACGGCGATCAGCAGACGCGCAATATCCTGAAGTCACGGCAGATCGGCGCCACCTGGTATTTCGCACGCGAGGCATTCGTCGACGCGCTCGATACCGGCCGCAACCAGATTTTTCTATCGGCCAGCAAAGCACAGGCGCACGTCTTCAAACAGTACATCGTGCAGTTCGCGCGTGACGTGGCCGACGTTGAGCTGACGGGCGATCCGATCATTCTGCCGAACGGTGCGACGCTGTACTTCCTGGGGACGAACTCGCGCACCGCGCAGTCGTATCACGGCAATCTGTACTTCGACGAATATTTCTGGGTGCCGAAGTTCCGCGAGCTGAATACCGTTGCGTCGGGCATGGCGATGCACAAACGCTGGCGGCTGACCTACTTCAGCACGCCGTCGAGTACGACCCATGAAGCCTACGCGTTCTGGAGCGGCGCCGATGCGAATCGTGGGCGCGCGCCTAGCGATCGTATCCAGATCGACACGAGCCACGAAGCGCTCGTGCGAGGCATGCTGGGCGAGGACGAGCAGTGGCGTCAGATCGTCACCGTACTCGATGCGATCGAGGGCGGCTGCGACTTGTTCGACCTGGAGAGACTTCGGCGCCGGTACAGTGCAGAGGCTTTCGCGAACCTGCTGATGTGCCAGTTCATCGACGATTCGGTGTCGGTGTTCAAGCTGGCCGAGCTGCAGCGCTGCATGATCGACTCGTGGGAGGAATGGGCCGACGACTTCTCGCCGCTGCTGCTGCGTCCGTTCGGCTATCGCGAGGTGTGGGTTGGCTACGATCCGGCGCTGACTGGCGACTCAGCCGGTCTCGTTGTCGTGGCGCCGCCGCGTGTCGAGGGTGGGACGTTCCGCGTGCTCGAACGTCACCAGTTCCGCGGCAACGACTTCGAGGAACAGGCCGCGGCGATCGAACAGATCACGCAGCGCTACAACGTCGGCTATATCGCGATCGACACGACGGGCATGGGGCAGGGCGTCTATCAGCTCGTGCGGAAGTTCTACCCGGCGGCCGTTGCATTGAACTACTCGCCCGAGGTCAAAACTCGCCTTGTGCTGAAGGGGCAATCCGTCATCCGCAACGGCCGCCTGCAATTCGACGCGGGATGGACCGACCTGGCCGCGGCGTTCATGGGAATCAAACAGACCATGACAGCGAGCGGCCGCCACGCAACGTACACCGCCGACCGCAACGTAGAGACGGGCCACGCCGACCTGGCATGGGCCTGCCTGCACGCGATCGACCGCGAACCGCTCGCCGGCGGCGACATCAATTCTTCATCTTTCACGGAGTTCTATTCATGAGCAAGCGCCGATCGCGCGCGCCGCGCACGTTCGCGGCCGCGCCGGATTCGGGCGCCGCCGGCACCGCGCCGGCGCGCGCCGAGGTCTTCACCTTCGACGATCCCACGCCGGTCATGAACCGCGCCGAGATTCTCGACTACGTCGAATGCTGGTCGAACGGCGATTGGTTCGAGCCGCCCGTCAGCTTCGCCGGCCTGGCGAAATCGTTCCGCGCTAGCACGCACCACAGCTCCGCGCTGTACTTCAAGGCGAACGTGCTGGCGTCGACGTTCCGGCCTCACAGGTGGCTATCCCGGCATGCGTTCGAGCGATGGGCGCTCGACTTCCTGACGTTCGGCAACGGCTACCTGGAACGCCGCCGCAATCAGCTCGGCGACACGCTGCGGCTCGAACCGGCCCTGGCCAAATACACGCGGCGCAAGGCCGATTTCAGCGGCTTTGTGTACGTGAACGGCTGGCAGGACAAGCACGAGTTCGAGCCGGGCAGCGTGTTCCAGCTCATGCGACCGGACATCAACCAGGAGGTGTACGGCCTGCCCGAATATCTCAGCTCGCTTCACTCGGCCTGGCTGAACGAGTCGTCGACGCTGTTCCGGCGGAAGTATTACGAAAACGGTAGCCACGCCGGCTTCATCCTCTACATGACCGACGCGGCGCAGAAGCAGGAGGATGTCGACAACATGCGCACGGCGTTGAAGAACGCGAAGGGGCCGGGCAATTTCCGCAACGTGTTCATGTACGCGCCGGGCGGGAAAAAGGACGGTATCCAGCTCATCCCAGTGTCCGAGGTCGCGGCGAAGGACGAGTTCTTCAACATCAAGAACGTGACGCGCGACGACCTGCTCGCCGCGCATCGCGTGCCGCCGCAACTGCTCGGTATCGTGCCGAGCAATTCGGGCGGGTTCGGCACGCCGGACACCGCGGCGCGCGTGTTCGGTCGCAACGAAATCAAGCCGCTGCAGGCCCGCTTCGCCGAGCTGAACGACTGGCTCGGCGAAGAGGTCGTGTTGTTCGACGATTACGAGATTCCGCCGGCGACCGCGTAGCGCCCGCGGCGATTCGAAGTCATGCGGCAGGGCCGCGCACCGGGAAACCGGGCGCGGCCCTTTTTGCGTTTGGGGCCGGCGCGATTAGAGGCGCTACAGCGGCTTGGCCGGCGCAGGGTGCGCAAAGGGGCGGACGCCGTGAGGCGGGAGCCGCAGCGAGGCTTTCGTGCGGCCGTGCAGGGCATCCGGCGGGGTGGGAGGGGGTAGGGGAGGCCCCCGCCGCGTCGGCCGCTGCGCGGTCCCCTCCCCGCCTGCGGGCTTCGCTTGGCGGGCGGATTTTAGTGCACTTGGCTGAGCGGCCTGGCGCCCCTTGTGGTGTGGGGTTCCGGGCGTTTCGTGACGCGCGAAAATCGTGCGTATTGATGCTCGATGATGCGAATCGATGCACCATCGCGCGCGACGATGCCTCCCGGCGCGACGGCAGTTTCAAGCATCTTTGTGTATCTGTACACCGTAGCCGGAAAAGCGGCTTCCGGTGCGCCGCGCTGAGCGATGGCTATTGTTTAAAGGATTGATTGCAATACGGATGGGTCAGCTGGCAATTAGTGGAGTGACCCATTCCTCCTTCCCGTGCACGAACGATGTGATCGTAGGATACCGATTTCTCCGTGTCCAAATATCCATTGCAAAGCGGGCAACGTATTGATGAAGCCAGCGCGGTATATATGAAGCTTTGACTTTTTACATCGTCGGAGAACTCTTTTGGTGCGTGGTTGCTTGAGCCGGTAACTATTTTCCCATTGAGATCTGCCAGCTCGACAATGTCTGCTTCAGATACTGACAAGTCATCATTGATGCGATTGATTAACCCATCCAAAAGATCGGCGTATTTGCTGACGCGTCTAGAGCTTACGTGCTTTTGTGTTGCCGTCGCAATCAAATCTTTATGGGTTACAAGAATCTCTTCAAGCTTGGATCTGGCTTTCGTGAATTTGTGGAAAAATTGCTTGTCGTTGTTGGAAATTTTTCGCCCGATCAGCGAGACCGTCCCCATGAACATGGGGCCCGAGTGACGCCCTGTTGGTCCGTAAAAATACACGGCAGGATGCAAACCTAGGCTGCCATCATCATTGCCTGTGATCCTTCGAGCTAGCGCAAGCGTTTTGGTTAGTACCTTGACCGTTTCGCTCCCGTCGAGATCATCGCTTGTCGCCGTAAGGTCTTTGGGGGCTCCGGCCTGATCGCGCGACGCGATTAGAGCCATATCGATAAGAACTTGCAGTGCGGTTCTGACGCCTTTCGGTCCGCCAAGGGGGAGATCAAGCGTCTTAATCGGACGTTTTATCTCCGGATCGAATAAAGTCGAGTGCAGGTTTTTGGCTATTTGCTCGATCTGGCTTGCCTTATCTGGTTCAAACGACGACCAATATCGATGCCCCTTGCCCGCTCGAATAATTGCTCGAGCAGCGATCGAAATCGGCTTCTTTCGGCTCTTAAGTAAAAGCTCTTCAATATCGTCCAGAGGAGTTCCCTTGGTGTTGATCTTGAAAAATGAGCTTTCTGCTTTGTCTGCGTCGCCCTTGACCCATTGAATGGGAAGTCCCCGCGTGATGAGCGCGTTTAGTCTCTTTCGCTCAGCAGGGTCGAGGTTCTCATCGGTAGACTTTGCTTGATAGTGCTTCCAGCTTCCGACCCGCTTGTTTACCAGTGAGCGTACTCTTTCCGCGATTTTCTTCTGTTCTTCAGATATCTGATACCCGAAAAACGCTTGTGAGGTCGGACCGTCTCCGTAATCATCCTCAATCCAAGCTTTTAGAACGCTCAGCCGATGTCCGCCGTCGATGACAAACAGATAAGTCGGTGACTGCCACAGAATTACCGAAGGAATCAGATCTCCGTTTGCAAAGCACTCCAGCAAAGACACGACTTGCTCAGGAGCCCAGTGATTTGTTTCTCTTTGAAAATCTGGTTTTCTGAGATTTGGTCCGATGAGGCCGCCTTGTGTGAAGTCTCTCAGTGATATTGTTGAAACATTTTCGAAATTGGAAGACTCCGCATCCGATGCGGCGAAATCCTCTCTCTTAATCATTGCGTCAAGGTTGACTAGGTTGGACCGCAAAGCCATATGTTGTTTTCACCGATGTCGTTTAATAGATCCACTTTTGTAACCAACAAAGTGGCGCCACTATCTAAAAATCTAAGCCATTCCAATCCACGGTTTCACACGGAAGAGCGGCGTAAGAAATGCCCGATCATCCGTCGCAGTTGTTAGACGTCGTCCAGATGAGTTTATGCCTGTCGAGCCCTGACTAACTCTGTAAAGCCGGCAATGTCCATCAGCCACGCTTGCTGCGTCACAGTGTAAGTTTCATGCAGCTTGCGCGGCACGACGAGTTGCAAACGCTTCGCTCTCATTTCGTCTGTTTGATGCGCGGAGATCGCCGTTTCCAGCGTCAACAGGTGCTTGTCCATGATGCGATCCGCTTCGGCAAGTACTTGACGCCAGCGATCCTTGCAGGTTGACTTCACACCCAACATGGTGAGTTTCATCGGGTCGAATGTTGGATTGTGGTACTCCACTACGCCGGGGAAGATAAAGTCGGGCTTCGCCTTATTTTCGGTGACGGCTGTCCGTGCGTACCGGACACCACATTCAGCAAACAGCAGTTCAAGATGGTTTTCTAAGGCTAGACCAACGCGGCTTTTGCGACGATTTTGAACTGAGAGTGAAAACGATAGAAAGCCGTCAACATCGACGCCGGATTTCGTGGTGTCGGCGAAACCTTGAGAAAGGCGATCGGCGATAAGGTAGCGTTCAAGTGTCCGGAACAGAATTTCCTCGCGCTCCATCCATGTCATTAACACTAAGTCTGGCGATTCATTTGGGTCGATATCCTTCAACGTCGAACGTGCGTAGGCCGAGAATTCGCGGGTTGTTGGAAAGCGACCGGAGAAGCGCTTTAACATCTCTTCGAGATAGCTGTCTTCCGATGTTTCAACGGCAATGCCGATGTTTTCGAGAATGAAACGTGAAGCAAACTCAATACGATCTTGTTCAGTTTCCAGCTCGGATTTTACGGAGAACCCCGGATGAGCCAGATCGACAAATCCAAACAACCATTCAATCTGGCGGCCGATACTCGATCCGTTCTCGGCAATGATGACAAGCAAGCCGCCATCGCGTTTCTTGGCAATGAACAGTAGATCGCCCTCGCTTGCGTTCAGCGAGACCGTAGTAGTCGGAAAGTAAAACCTGAATTCTGGACTTCGTGGCTTTCCCTTTCGAAATTGCCCCTTCCGACAGTTGTACAGCGTCAGAAAGGCATCCTCGACGATAGGATCGGGATCATCGTCGTTAACGTAAACATATCGCGCAGGTAGGCGCGTATTCTCATCAGGACGCCCCATAAATTCGAGCATTCGCGCGATGGCTTGATACTCATGCTGATTCGAGCGGGTTTCGTCCGCCTCTACTGCGCTCAAGCGCTTCGCAGCGACCCCCTCAAAGTACTCCGATAAATAACCAGGCTTCATCCCCGAAGCTCCGTTGTTGATGCGTCGCTGTAAAGCCACTGTCCGAGGCCTGTCGCAACGCTCTCGATGTTTTTGTTTGCGCCACGCAAAGCGCACTCCCACACGATACCAACGCGCCAGCCTTGGGTACGTAGGGCCGCTAGTGCCTTATGGTCATTGGCACGATTGCGATCAATTTTTTCACGCCAGAAATCCGTTCGCGTTCCGGGCAACTTAAAGAGCGAGCAGTCATGTCCATGCCAGAAGCATCCGTGTACGAATATGACCGCATGATAGCGCGGCAACACAATATCGGGCTTTCCCGGTAAATCCCGGACATGGAGACGAAATCGAAAGCCCTGACGATGTAGCAGACTACGAATGAGAATTTCGGGTTTGGTATTACGCCCCCGTATGCCGGACATCATTCGGCTACGGGTGGCGCTGTCTACCACGTCAACCATCAGGCGAAAAGCGGAAGTGTTGACGGAGTGCCGTCACGCTCCTCGGCAACGAGCGTCTGGATGTGTGGAGTCATAATTCTAGCGACCTCTTTCATCACTGGCATCACGACGCTGTTACCAAATTGCCGGTACGCCTGCGTATCACTAACGGGGATTCGGTACGTATCCGGAAAGCCCATAAGCCGCGCACATTCGCGAGGCGTCAGGCGCCGCGGACGCTTACCTTTTCCTTGGTAGACGAGAATTTCCGAGCCGTCCTTGTGGTATCGAGCCGACAGCGTACGCGTTACGCTGTCCGGATAGGCCATGCCAAATCCAAAGCCGTTACCCGCCGCGCGATGCTTCTCGGCATATGCTTGTAGGTACGTCCAGAGGTTCGGCGTCAGGGTGTACTTGGATTGGACCTTGCGCTTTTCGTGATCAAAAAATCTCTCACCGTCCCACGGAAGAACTGGCTCGCTGCCGTCGGTCTTGTGCAGAATCGAAGCAAGACGAGGCCCATCTGCCGGCAAGCGCAGATCGTCCCATGAGAAGCCAGTCTTCTTCCGGAATCCGACGATGACGATTCGCTCACGATGCTGAGGGGTGAAGTGCTGGCCGTCGATGATCTTGTAATGGACGTCATACTGGAGCTCGTCACGCAACGTTTGCAAGATAACGGCAAAAGTGTTGCCTTTATCGTGCGACAACAAATTCTTCACGTTTTCCAACACGAAGGCCGCAGGTCGCTTCGCTGCGATGATCCGGGCTACGTCGAAAAATAGAGTGCCCTGAGTAGTGCACTCGAAGCCGTGCGGGCGGCCCAGTGAGTTCTTTTTGCTTACTCCCGCGATACTAAACGGCTGGCAAGGGAAGCCGGCAAGCAAGACGTCATGAGTTGGCACACTTTCGGCCGCGAATGGGACGATGTCACCGATGAAAGGATGATGGTCGCCGAAGTTATCGACGTACGTCTTCTTCGAAAAGTCGTTCCACTCGCTAGTGAATACGCATTCACCGCCATGAGCCTCAAAACCAAGGCGAATGCCACCGATTCCGGCGAACAGATCGATGAAACGGAATCGGTTGTTGGCCGCAGTCGTGCCACTCGGTTGCGTGGTTTCCAGCATATCGCGCAATGCGGGTTCCAGCATGGCTGGACAGGGCGTCTCGCCCTTTTCCCAGCGCCGAACGGTCTTTGCGTCCTTGCCGACGTGTTCGGCGATCTCGCGCTGCGTGAAGCGGCTGCGGGCCTGTTTCAATAGTTCGAGTGGCTGGGCCTGGGTCATATTTGTTCTCGCTGGGAATCTCAGCGGACATTTTGACCTTTAAACGTCCCTTCGTCCAGGATTTTTACGTCTCCTATAGGGCCGATCCGGAAGCGTTGGGATGGCCCCGTCAGACCGTTTCCCGGCGTTGTCGTTATGTAATCAGGGCGTCCTAGACGGCTACGCATCCTTATGGAGTTTGGGTGTTTTGTGCAGCTCCACCCAGTAGACGTTGAGCTGGTCATCCGACACATCAAAGCGGCGCAGCCATCCTTCGGTCGCGACGACCGTATTGAGCAGCGGCGCGGTGCTATCGAGCGTCCCGTCCTGCAGGGTATCGACCGAATCCGCAATGATCGGCTTCAGCGCGCGATTCAGAATGACGTACGCGGCCGGAGGCGAGACGGGAATTCCTGGTCCGTTGGACACGCCGGACTCCGGCGCGACGCCGGCCTTGATCAGTAGGCCGCCGTCACCGAATGGCTGGCGGGAGAACCAGTCAGGCGGAAGCATGAGCGACGACGCGCCCCCAGCCGCGCGAACGAGATCCCCGTCGAGCGCGTTCAGCCAGTCGACGGTCTTGATCTTCGTGTAGAGCTTGCGGACAGTCGATCGCATCGGATCGCCGACATCGATGCCAGGCCCGAAACGGCGCGCGTAGAAATACTCGCTGGCTTCGTTCGGCCGCCGCCCCATCGGTGGCACGTTCACGGCCAGGCCGCCGTGCCCGTGGACGGTCGGTAGATCCGTGGCGAACGCATTGAACAGCGTTTCGAATACGCCCGGTCGCTGAACGAGAAACGCGCGCGGCACCGTGAAGGCCAGGCCGTCGAGACCGCGCTTGCGCGCTGCTTTCCCTTCGCTCAGCGCGAACACGGTAAATTCGTAGAACCCGGTGGCGAGCTTGTGCTCGGCGCTCGTCATAGCGACCGCGAGCGTTTCGTCGGCGGGCACGCGCGCCGCGATGCTCTCGAATCCCGGCACCTTGTCGTATGGGGCCGGCTCTTCGCCCTCGGCGTACAGCCAGCGCAGCGGGCCGGATTTCGATGGCTGCTCGCCGGCAGCCACCTCGAGCGCGTGGTGATATTCCTCGATCGCCGTGTTGTATTGCGTGAAGCAGCGCGCCAGGGCTTTGCGGACGGCGGGTGTGAAGCCGTCGCGGAAGTAGAGCACGCCCCGCACAACCAAGGCGGCACCGGTGATGCCCTTCTGGTGCGCGGGCTCGTACAGGCCGAAGGGCATCGTGTCCGCTCGGCGCGGATCTTTGGCCCAGGCAGCGATTTCGTCGTTTGTCATGGCGTCAGCTTACAAAGCAGGGAACGGTTGGACGTGCGGCGGCGGGAGCGGCGGGGCTCCGGGCGCGCTGGGGCTGGTCCCATACAGTTCGTCCAGATCGGATTGTGAGGCGGTTTGCCTCGAGCGCGAAGTCTTCTTCTGCCCCTCGTCGTCGCCGCATCCGCAGTCAGCCGCGCCGAGGTGCACGAACTTGGACGGGCCGCCGGCGATCTCGATATAGTCGTCTTCCTGGTCGGGGCCGTACGTGTCCCCGGGGAACTTCATCTCCACGACGGTCTTGATGTTCGATTGCACGGGCGGCTGTGCCGGGTCGTTCACGATGACGACGTCGGGGCGGCGCACGTCGCCCTTCTCGTACTTCTTCCCCTTGCTCGGCCACTTGTCCTTGATCCACTGCCGAATCCCGGTATTGGGCTCGAGAGGGTCGTCGTAGTCCATGATCGGCTCAGGCGGATCCGTTGTCATGTCGTACGGCTGTTCCGGGCGGTATTCGGTCGGAACGCCCGTCTGCATCTTCGACACTTCGTTCGGCAGCCCAAGTCGCATCTCAACGCACCGCTGCCGCTGGATGGTCCCGGCTTTCGTCGCGACGCCGATGCGCCGGCACTCGCAGAAGGTGTGACACAGAACCTTGCAGTCTTTTGGTGAGAGCTTGGTGGCACTTACTCCGACCTGAGTCGTCTGGCCGCTTGGGCTCATGCCCCCAGGTGACGAGCCTGGGGAGTAGCCGCCGCTCATTCACTGCTCCCGGGTTGCTGGAAAGACAGGGAAGAGGCCTGGTGGCTGCTGAGCCAATCAGTGTGGCCGCTCGCATCGGTCGTGCCTTGAACCGTCTTGCCGTCCGCCGACGTCACCGTGTACGGGTGGTTCGCGATCGGTTCGCGCGTCTTGTCGTCGACGAGCTGAAAGCGTCCGCGATACGCGCCATCGTCCTGCGCGACGTTCTGCGCTAGAACGCTTTTACCCGCGCCGATCGAGCCGCCCGCGCCGGATGTCGGTTCTACCGTCGCCTGGCCTTGCGACGCGATCAGCGTTGCGCCGCACGCCGTCTTGTCGCCATCGGTCGCCACGGCCCGCCCACCGAACGTCATGCTGCGCACCCGGACGCCAATGATCGGATAGACGCCGCCGCACTTTGGGCACGACACCATGTCACCTTCGAGCGCCAGCGGCTTCCCGAATACGATGTTGGTCGACGTGCAGGCGAGCACGCGGCCGCCGTGGCTGGTGGTGTCGCCTTCGCGGATGAATGCTGAACTCATGCCGAATCCTCATAGGAATGCCGGCGAAGAATCTAGCATGACTGGATTACCCGCTCGCCCTGTCAGGACTGCGGGGAAGGCTCGTTGGAAGACCACTCAGACCGCGTTTCCAATCAGCGGCGGGCCCTTGTCAGATAAGGCTGGAACGCAGACATAACCATCTGTTTTGGAAACGCGGAAATGCGCTAAGCCCTTGCAATCGTTGACATTTTCAAGTGCTTTGTAATCATCAGGTGGCGGGTTCGAGTCCTGCAGCCGGCACCAATACCGAAGCGGGTCCCAGAGATGGGGCCCGCTTTTTTTTGTTCTACAACAAGGCGGGTGTTCTACAAAACTTACCGGCACGACTCTCTTCTAGCCAACGCCAGGACGCCGGTTAAAGCAAGTCCGCCGCGTCGCGTATGCGCTGAGCTGTCGAGGGGAGACCGCTACGCTCCAAGGCTTGGGCAAAGTCTTCAACGGTCGATTCTGGTTTCCGCCGACGAGCCCGCATCTGCTTAAATGCGGTCATGGCTCCGAGTGAATCTAGATCCCACTGGTTGATGATGAACCTATCGGGGTCCACAATTTCTATTCCGTATTCGGAGGCGATTGCATCGGGGAAATCGCGGCGGTTTGACGTCACGATGCAGTCTGCATGACCTGCAATGGCGGCAGCGAGAACGTGCCGATCGTCAGGATCGGGCAGGGTAAAACTCCCGATAAGTGGTGTCCAAGCCGCCTCGGACACCTCCCAGTCGGGAATCGCCTCGCGCATGCTATCCCGACGGGTGAGTAGCCGACCTTGAAGGTCGGGCCGTTGTTCCTCTAACGATCTAATCCACTCAGTCTCAATCAACTGAGTCCACTTTGCCGCGAAAAAGCCAGCGGTTGCGAGGCTCAAGAGAGCGTCGGTAGTTACCAGTGGAAACAGGACGCATGCGTCCAATAGCGCCGTGTAGCGCGCGTAGCCCGCCATCTCAGTAATCGAGACCCAAATCGCGAGCGTTATCGGCCATGCGCTCCAATGCAGCCATTTGCTTGCCTCGCATATCTTTCCGATAAGCAAGGAGGTCATCGAATGCGATTCGACGATGTGTTCCCACCATCCGATGGCCTAACCTTCCGGCTTCAATTTCCTTTATGACAAACGGTCGTGACACGTTAAGGAAGTGCGCTGCCTCAACAGTCGTGAACTCCCGGTTTGCCGGACTCAAGAGAATCGACCGGCCCTCGCTCATTGCCCCTAGCAACTGACCAATCAACTTCAAAGCTGCGGGCGGAACCTCAACAGACGGGTGATCACCCTTGTCAGTTGTAAGTGTGATTGCGGCTGCACGAGAATGATCGAGTGCCTCCATGATGCATCGCTGTGCTACGCGCGCCATTTCTACTTCACGCTCCGTCATCGGTGGAGGTGTCACCTCGCGGAATCGATCTACGGTTCGCATGTCATTTCTTCCCTAAAAAAACAAAATGTGCCATCAGCTAAGCTGGCTTACGTGTAAGCCAGCTTAGCTGATGGCTCGTTTAAATGCAACAAGTGCAGCATATGCAATAAATGATAGGTGGGTACGAGCACAGGTGCGACGAAATGCACTGTATTGGCGCTTTTTTTGGGGGGGTGCCCCTATGTGTTTCGTCAAGCGTTAGGGACTGACTTGGGTTGGTAAATGGTGCCGTCGCGCAGCATGGCGAACAGGACGTCACAGCGTCGCCGTGCCAGCGCGATGAGCGCTTGGTTGTGGCGCTTGCCCTGCTGGATCTTGCGCGAGTAATAGGCCCGCGAGACGGGGTCTCGCAAGGCCGCGAAGGCGGAGAGGAACAAGGCGCGCTTGAGCACCTTGTTGCCGCGTCTGGATGGATGTTCGCCTCGGATAGACGAGCCCGAGCGCCGGGTTACCGGGGCAAGGCCAGCGTAGGCCGCCAAGTGTGCAGCCGAAGCGAAGGCCTTATGGGCGACTTCGGTCAGGAGTCTGGCGGCAGTCCTGACGCCGACTCCCGGCATGCTGGTCAGGACCGGCCAAAGAGGGTGAGCAAGCACCAGTTGTTCCACTTCGGCAGCGACCTCGTCGCGCTGCTTACGCAAGGCTGCAAGCTGCTGGGCCAAACGAGGCATGACGATGGTGGCAGCTTGCGTGCCGGGCACGATCACGGCTTGTTCGCTCAGAGCCTGAACGATCTCGGCCGCCAGGTTTTTGCCCATGCGCGGCGCGAGCTTAGTCAGGCGGTTGGCGAGCGTCTTCTCGCTGGTTGAGGCAAGCGCGGCGGGCGACGGGTAGCGCTCAAGCAGATCGAGCACCGCCGGATGGTCGAGGCGCGGTCCGAGAACGCGCTCGAGCGCCGGATGGATCTGGGTGAGCAGGCCGCGAATGCGGTTGCTGGTTTGAGTGACCTGAGCGGCGAGATCATCGTCAAAGCCGCACAGCATGGTGAGCTCGGCGAGTTGCTCGTCAGCCAATCGAAGCGAGCGCAGCGTATGCGGCATCGAGCGGGCGGCTTCGGCAATGATCGCGGCATCGCGGGCATCGGTCTTGGCCTCACCTGCATGCAGATCGGCGATACGGCGCATGGCCAGTCCCGGCAGGTAGGCGACGAGTATGCCTTCAGCACGGGCGACAGCTACCGGAAGCGCGCCGATGGTGGAAGGTTGGTCGACGACGAACAGGAGTCGACCATGAGTCTTGAGTTCGGCGATGAGGGCGCGCAGCTTGGCCTCGTCGTTGGGTAGCGCCTTGTTGTACAGACGCTTGCCGTTCCGATCGAGTGCGACGGCGTGATGCTGGCCTTTACCGACATCGACGCCGACGAAGACATCGACGGCATCACGTTGTTGTGTGTCTTGCATCGCAGTTTGTGCAGAGTGAACGGATTGGCCTGCAACAACGGTGGCAAGTCTCGGCATCCACGTTACGGACGGCGTCGGGATATCCCGGCCAAACCCCTATCAGCGATCACCAGCCACCCACCAGGCCCGGTGACAACACCCCCCGGATCATGACTGCGACTGGGGGCGAGAATCATGCCGGGCCTGGCTGGCCAAAACCCCGATTATCGGGGCGTGAAGATAGTAACGGGGCTCGGAGGCGGGGAGGTAAGCTACATCACGAAATTCCCCCGTGCGTGCCCGTTCTTGGCTAGCCTATTTGGTTGTGGTACCCACCAGCCAGAATGCCCGGCTTGCAGCGAGCTTTACATTTGCCACTTCAAGGCGCCGGCGCAACCCCCAGATGAAGACGTATTCGCAATTCCAGTCAAACTGGAACGCGTCCCCATATTCGAACGACATAGGCACGAACGCGCCGTGCTGAGGGCTTTCATCCCGTTCCTGCTTCCAGATCCGCACGAATGCACAAACACGTCGATAACTACCGTCGTAGTCAGTGGCTCGCAACTCCTCGTACATCTGCGTTGCGGTTCGCCGGCCCCGTTTGGGCAGACGTGAGTCAGCGATCAACCACTGACGCAGTTGTTCTGCCCAAGCATCGATGACTCTTGCCGGCACGTTTCGGATACTTTGGCTCGCCAGTGGATGGCTCTCGTAGCCATCGTCGGATCGTGTTTCTGGGCAGCCCGGTACGTCGAGAAATGTCCCGGAGGGGGACGCCATCGCGGAAGTGCCTCCGCCGTATTTTGGCCAACATGCTCACCGTAACCACTCCGGTTCTCCTGCTTGGCGTCCCAAGCAGGCATTCGAACATGTGGGTCAATTTTCGATGAAAAAACTTGCAGCAAACGGGTCAGTTTTGTTCGGCTATCAACAGTTACGCAACAGATATGTGACCCTTTTTTCGTTTGTCGTTAATTCTCGCGAGCGACGCTAGTCGAGCCCGATCGATCGCCCATCCACTCGACAGCGGTTAATCACGCCTCCGCGCTACGTGCAGCTTCTATTTCCGGCGTGCAAAGCAATGTCCTTGATCTTTGCGAATCGAGAAATAATATAAGTAACCGATTCAGTTTATATTTGTTCAAACTTTTCCGACAAATTAAAAAGCCCGCGTATGGCGGGCTCCATCTATCACGCGGGCGCATGGTTTTATCTCCTGCGTGAACGATATCGCGTCGCCTTTTTCTGGTGAGTTGCTACGTTTGATTTAACAGGCGCGCCTTCAGCATCGCAAGTATCATTTTTGCAAAAGACGGCTTTTCGATATTGGCTGCAAGATGTCCGTTTTTCACCTCAACGGAATTCGCTTTCTGTTGCTGAATCGGTTGGCCGTCCACCAGTACAAAACCGTTCTTCGCACCTTTTGCGGTAATGGTGAACACGCCGTTGGTACTTATAAAATCTGGTTCCGGGCGATGGAACTCGACATCTTTGGATGCAGTGACGATCGATCTGGGATTGACTGCATATGTTCCAAATTCCGTCAAATTCGAATTCGTGTTGTTAGCACTTGAGCCATCAGTAACGAATTTTTCCAGAAACTGGAAATTCATAATGTGGTTCTGACCGTACCCTTGATCCAGAATGTAATTCAGAAAACCCTTATCCAGCTTGGTATTGTTGCTGTTGGTCTGAATAACTTTTGCGGATGCCACGTCTTTGTCACTGAAAGAAGACGTGAGGCGATGGCCTTCCATATCGTACATCGGGTTAGTCGTCCAGTTCGATACTACCGTACCGGCGGTTTGCCGATAATAGGCAAGCTGAAACGCGATATCGTCAACGTAATGCAGATCAGCGCCGGTCTGCTGCGCATACCCATACAGATCCGACAACGCGCTACGGTCGTCTGCATTAAGCCACATAACAGGATCAGCCGCGCCAACGTCTTTCGATCCGACTAACGGTGTCGCAGGAATTCCCTTTTCGGAACCACCATACAGCCGTGAAAGCATAATTGCTTCACCGCTCAGCGTTACGCTATCGCCTTGTGTCGCTGTCGACTGTGCCGAAGTGGATGCATAAGCGGCAGCGCCCGTCGAATCGCTGACCGTAGGTGTTGCCGTTGATTTGGCTGAGCCACTATTTTGCGTCGTCGTCAAAAGGTTCGAATTGATTTCCATGGAAAACCCCATGTCGTGGAATCGAAAACGCCCCGCCGATTTCTCAAACGAGGCGCATACTCATCAATACGAGTAGTTGTAGGTCACAGATTCGGTGCCTGCAGGATTCAGAGTCGTACTAGGCCGTCCGCTCGGGTGGTGCCTAATCACAAAGGAAGCACCGTTACCGAATGGCAGATTATTGAAGTCTGTAAGGCTGATGCTAGTCCCCGGAACGATTTCATTGCGACAATAATTCGATTGCGTCGTGTACGGCGGCAAATAGCAAACGGAAACGATGTCGTTCGTTGCACCGATATACGAAGTGGTTTGAACGTCGATGCTAGTCAGTTTTTTGTTTGCGGTCAACAGTGAGCCCGGAAAATCCGAACCGCTCAGCCCGAAATATGCGCCCGCTGTAAAACCGGCGCCAGTCGAAAAAATGAGCGCTTGCGGTGGCGTCGTCGTTTTCTGAATTGAAGTGGTGCCAGCATAGGCGCCGACGACAGCCGACGACAGCAGAGCCGCCAAAACGCATTTCTTCGTGATTTGTCGCATAGTGGTTTTCTCAATAATTGAACAGAGACGAACCGAACATGCATTCGTCTGATGAATTATCGGTATCATTGAGAAAATCTGTAGGGTTTGTAAAAATTTTTTCGTCGTTATCGATGCGGGCAAGAACGCCAGCACGCACCACTATTGGATCGTCCTCGCAGCATGCCGGTGTCCGCACTGTCAGCAAGCGAGACTCCCCCCTGTCGGCTGGCTCTTCGTTCTACAACCAAAACGGGAGCTCTGCAGGCAATGCGTTTCAGCCCTGCTCTCGCGAGGTCCTTGTAGAACGAATTGTTCTCTAAGGCTTTGATTTCCCGAGATTCTTCCGGAGATTTGTAATCATCAGGTGGCGGGTTCGAGTCCTGCAGCCGGCACCAAATCCGAAAAAGGGTTACGGAGTTTTCCGTAACCCTTTTTTCGTTCATGGAGTCGCGCGCCGCGATGGCGCGAGCACCATCGCCATCCCCCTTTTCTCGTCACACCCGCGTCACGCTGCGCCGCTAACGTTGCACGCTCCCGTCGCGGCAGCATTGTCGCTATCGGGGTGTACGTGACCGCGTCCCACGCCGTGCCCGCGTCGCGCTCACCCGGGATCTCGCTCCCGGCAGCGCATTGGCTGCTGCCTCTCATCCATTCCATTCGAAAACGCGATCGACGCCGATCAAACTGCATCGCGTACGATCAGGAGACACGAACCATGCTGAGCCCGCATGAATTCTCGATGCTGCTGCGCATTGCACGTGCGCCCGACAGTGTCGACCTCGCGAACCCGGCCTTTGCCGTGCTCGTGGAAAAGCGGCTGGTCGACGATACGCAGGTCCGCGTGAATGAGGTAGCGGCGCGCCCGGCGCTGACGCCGATCGGCCAGATGCTGCTTTCCCGCTTCGACGAGGCGGCCTGAAGGAAAAAGGAAAAGGAAAAGGAAAAGGGGAAGAAGGGAAGAAGGGAAGAAGGGAAGAAGGGAAGAAGGCGAGGCGAACGCCGCAACTGCGCGTCACGCCTTCGCCGCAGCGAAAACGTGACGCATTGAACACGCGCCGAACCGCTTACTGCGCGACCGGCACCGTCACGTCGCTGCCGAACCAGTGCGTCGAGATCTTCTTCAGCGTGCCGTCCTTGCGCAGCGACTCGAGCGCATCGTTGATCGCCTTCTCGAACTTCGGATTGCCCTTGCGGAACGGGATCGCCATTTCCTGCTTGCCGCCGTTCAGCACAGCCCCCGCGCGCAGCGGCAGGTTCGACGTCTTGATCATGTACGGCAGCATCAGGCGGTCGTCGAGCGTCGCCTCGATCCGGCCCGCGGCGAGGTCGCGCAGTTTTTCCGGCGCGCCCGGATACGTCTGCACCTCGATGCCCGGCACGGTGCGCGCCATTTGGTCGTAGTTGGTGCCGAGCGTCACGCCGAGCTTCTTGCCCTTGAAGTCGTCGAGCGACTTGAACTGGCGCGTGTCGTCCTTGCGCTGGATCAGCTGCGCGGCCGAGTACGTGTACGGCTCGCTGAAGTCGAGCGCCTCCTTGCGCTGCGGCGTGATCGTGACCTGATTGACGATCACGTCGAACTTGCCGGCCTGCAGCCCGGCGATGATGCCGCTCCATTCGGTCGGGATGAACTGCGTCTTCACGCCGAGCTTGCCGGCGACCGCGTTCGCGACGTCGACGTCGAAGCCCTCGAGCTGGCCGGACGTGCCGCGCGAGTTGAACGGCGGATAGGTGCCTTCGAGGCCGACGCGCAGCACGCCGGCCTTCTTCACGGAATCGAGCAGGTCGTCCGCGTGCGCGGCGACGGCCGTGAAGCCGAGGGCCGACGCGAGCAGCAGGCCCGACAGCAGGAACTTCGAACGTTTCATCGCAGATCTCCAGGGTTCAGTGTCGTGATGTCGTGATGTGAGCGCCGGCTCTCGGTCGGCCCCGGCGGCGGCCGGCATACGGGCACGTAGACACTACTCGCAACCGCGCCGCGCCGGAAGTCGAATTGGCCCTGATTGCAATCGATTTCATGGGACGGGGCAGGGCATCGCCGTGGCGCGGGCCTGCTTCGGCGAGCGGTCAGTCGGTAAGGGCTGTCCATCAGGCTTCCGGGCGCGTTTGAAAATGTGCTTTTGAATCAGGCTACTTTGGAGGGATTCGTGCAAAGTTTTGCCTGTAAAATCGCGCAAGCGAAATGAAGCTGCGCCATCCGAGGGCGCGTCAAAAGAAGAAAAGGCCGTAGCCATGAACATGCAGAACACAATCGCCGCATTGCGCGGCGGGTTGCTTCAGCAGGACCGGTTGTTGAAGCTCGATACGCCATTGGGGAGCAACGTCCTGACCGTGCAGCGGGCAGTTGGCCGTTCGCGGATCGGGCGCGCGTACGAGTTCACGCTCGACGTGCTGTCGACCGATAGCGATCTGGAGCTTAAAAAGCTGATCGCGCAGCCGGTCACGTTGTGGATTCAGCAAGGCGATCGCAGCTATCGGCCGGCGAATGGCTACGTGCACACCGCGCGCCGTCTGGGCGCCGACGGCGGGCTCACGACCTATCAGCTCACGTTCGCCGATTTCACCCATTTCCTGAAGTTCCGTCGCGACCAGCGGATCTGGAACGATACGACCGTCGACCAGATCATCAGCGACGTGCTGAACCAGCATCCGCAGGCGAAAGGCCATTTCCGCTTTGCGCTGTCGAAGCCGTTGCCGAACCGCTCGTACACGCGACAGCACGATACCGACTGGCATTTCGTCCATCGGCTGATGGAGGACGAAGGGCTCTACTGCGCGTGGCAGCAGGCCGACGACGGCAAGTCGCACACACTCGTGGTGACCGACAACCTGCAGGCGTTCGCGCCGCTGTCGCCGCAGACCGTGCGCTTCTATCGTGGCGGGGCGGCGAGCGAAGCCGATGCGTTCACGCAATGGTCGGGCACGCGCACGCTGCAGAGCGTCACGCGTTCGACGCGCACGTTCGACTACAAGAATCCCGCGCAGCCGTCCAATCCGAAAGGCACGTCGCTGCCGACGATGGCCGGTCAGGGCGAATTGCCCGATCAGTTGGAAGTCTACGAATACACCGGTGCGTACACGTATCTGGACCAGACGCGCGGCGATCATCTGACGAAGATCCGGATGGAGCAGTGGGAGTCGGAGGCGAAGCGTTTCCACGGCGCGGGCGGCGTGCGTGCGATCGATGCCGGCCGGCGCTTCACGCTGGCGGATCATCCCGAACACGATCGCGATCCGGCCGACCAGCGCGAATTCGCGGCGATCGGCGTCGAATGGTGGATCGAGAACAACCTCCCCGTTTCGAACGGCAGCGCGGATTTTCCGTACAGCCTGCGCGAAGCGTTGACGCAAGCGCAGGAGGGCTACGGTGCCGACCCCGCGTTTCGCGTGCCGCACGACGACGGCTCGGTCGGCTTCTATCTCGTCGAGGTCGAAGCGCAGCGTGTGAGCGTGCCGTATCGCAGCCCGTTCGAGCATAAAAAGCCGGAGATGCACCTCGAGACGGCGATCGTCGTCGGGCCGCAGGGCGAGGAGGTTTATACCGACGAGCTGAACCGGATTCGCGTGCAGTTCGTGTGGGATCGCCTGAACCCGGGTAACGAGAACGCGTCATGCTGGGTGCGCGTCGTGCAGTCGGATACGGGCGGCGGCTACGGCGGCGTGCACGTGCCGCGTATCGGCGAGGAAGTGCTGATCGACTACGTCGGCGGCGACTGCGACCGGCCGCTGGCCGTCGGGCGCGTGTACAACGGCGCGAACCAGCCGCAGTGGCATAGCGACGGGATTCTGTCCGGCTATCGGTCGAAGGAGTATTCGGGCGGCGGCTACAACCAGCTCGTGATGGACGACGCGACCGGGCAGAACCGCGTGCAACTGATGAGCAGCAGCGCGAACAGCCTGCTGCATCTCGGCTACATCATCGACCAGAACGGCAATGCGCGCGGGTCGTATCTGGGCAGCGGTTTCGATCTGCGCTCGGATGCATATGGCGCGGTGCGGGCGAGCCAGGGCCTGTACGTGACGACGCACCCGAAGGCGGCGAACAGCCAGCCGCTCGACGTGAAGGAGGCGCAGCAGCAGCTCGTGGCGGGCGAGAGCCTGATCGAGGCGATGTCGGGCGTGAGCGAGCAGCATCAGGCGGAGAGCCTGAAGGACGCGCAGGACACGATGCGTGCATTCACGGACGCGACGCAGGACAGCCAGTCGGGCAGCGCGGCGGGCGGGCGCACGGCAGGCGGCGGCACCGGTAACGCGAACGCATTCAAGGAACCGGTGATGCTGTTCGGCAGCCCGTCGGGAATCGGGATGTCGACGCAGCAGTCGGTGCATATGGTCGCGAACGATCACGTGAACGTGGCGAGCGGCCAGAGCGTGCACGTGGCCGCGGGCAAGTCGCTGATCGGCAGCATCGGGCAGAAGCTGAGCCTGTTCGTGCAGAACGCGGGGATGAAGCTGTTTGCGGGCAAGGGCAAGGTCGAGATCCAGGCGCAGTCGGACAACATCGAGGTGACCGCGCAGAAGGCGGTGAGGGTGGTGTCGGCGACGGACCGGATCGAGATCGCGGCCGATCAGGGGATTTTGCTGACGAGCGGCGGCGGATATATCCGCATCAAGGACGGCGACATCGAGATTCATACGCCGGGCGCGGTCGATGTGAAGGGGGCGTCGCATACGTTCGCGGGGCCGGCGAGCATGGGGTATCCGCTGCCGAGCCCGCGGCCGGATCAGCCGGGGCAGCTCGAACTGTTTCACAAGTACGTGAACGGCGAGGCGGTGAAGGGCGGGCTGTTCACGGTGAAGGACGTGAACGGCGCCGTGCTGAAGAAAGGCGCACTCGACAACAGTGGCTATACGGTCGTGAGCGGCTTGCCGCCGGGGGCAGTGCGCGTCGAATTCGGGAAAGACCCACGCGAGTCGGATCAGCCGGCGAACTATTTCAAGCAGGCGAAGTGGCCGGCGGAGCCCGTGCAACAGTCGCCCGAGGCCGCGCAGGCCGCGGCGAGCGGACAGCTCGCGAGTCAGCTGCAAGGGATGGCGCCGGCCGCGACGACCGCGGCGATGGGGCTGGTGAGCGGCGGCGGCGCGGGTGCGGCCCTCGGCGGGCTCGCGAGCGCCGCATTGCCAGCTGCTGCGACCGCGTTGGGTGGCGCCGGCGTGGCGTCCGCGTTGCAGACCGCCTCGAGCCTGAGCGGTGCGGCGAAGCAGGTCGCCGGGATGGTTCAGGCCGCCCGTCAGGGCGGGCTTGCCGCGCTGGCCGCGCCGGCTGCGAATGCGGCGTCCGGGGCGTTGCAGGGTGCGTTGCCCGGGGCATTGCCGGGCGTGGCCGGTATCGCGGGCAAGGCCACGACCGTGGCGTCGGCCGCGGGCGCGACGGGCATGAAGCTGCCGACAAGCGGGTTTGGCGGACCGTTGAAATCCTGAGAGGGCGGCTCGTCAGCCGTCTTGAAAAAAACGAATTGAACGAACAACGACATGGCACAACAACTTCCACCCGGTGCAGAGAAGGAACAGGCTGTTTCCTGGCTCAGCGATATTTCACCGAAAGACGTGGCGGCGGGGGGCGACCGTTTCAATAAGTGGTTGCTCAAGATCAGCGGCAATCACATTTCGTTCGAGGACCTCAAAACCGTCGCGAGTGCGGTGCCGATCATCGGCAACCTGATGGCGTTCTACGATGCCGTGTGCGACATCGTGACGATCGTCGAGAAGCGTCATGCCGACCTGCTCGATTACCTTGGACTCGCGATCAACCTGATCGGGGTCATTCCGGTTCCGCCGCCGCTGGCGTCGTTCCGACTGTCGGCGCGGCCGCTGTTGGCGCTTGTGCGCAATCAGTTGCTGGTGTCTCGCGGCAATCTCGGGGCGGCGATCATTGGCGTGCTCGTTGCACACATCAACGCCGCGGCCGCGACGGAAATCGAGAACTTCCTGAAGACGTTGCAGGAAGTCCTTGTCGACCTGCTGAATGACTGCGCGGCCAAGGCGCAGGAATTGATGGTCGGTATTGCCAGCGGACTCGAGCTTGCCCTCAAAGGGCAGATTTTCGACAGTAGTGCGAACGTGCGACGTACGCAGCAGATCGCGCGGAAGATGGGCGAGCGATCCTGGTACAACCCGAAGCTCTTGGTCGATGCGTTTGAGTACGGTTACGAAGGTTCGATCGCGTTGGGCAAGGAAGCCGGCAACGCGACGGTCGGGACCGCCGCGAAGCTGGCGCCGGATTCGTGGCTCCAACCGTTTCGCGATATCGTCGCCTTTCTGAAGACTGAAGCGCCGAAAGTCGCGAAGGCCATCCGTGATCTGAATGGCAGCGAAGAAGGCAAGATGCTCTGGCTGATCGCGCAAGTGATCGAGGCCGTGGCACGGGTGCGGGCGGGCGGCAAGCTTCGTGAAAAGACCGCCGACGTGCCGACCGGCGGCAAGGGAAGGGCACATCATGATCGCCCGCAGGAGCCGGTGGGTGCGGTCGGGCAGCATGCGCATCCGGAGGGTCCTGGCCAGAGCCCCTGCAAAGGTTGCGGGGTCGGCGCGTCGACCGGATCGATCGATTTTGCTTTCGGCGATGAGACGTTCACGCATACGGATTTTGAACTGCCTGGCGCATTGCCGCTTGTCTGGGCGCGTACTTATCGCTCACGCCTGTCCGCATACGACACCGGAGAACTCGGCGCGCGATGGATTACGCCGTACACGACGCGCATCGATATAGAAGGCGACACATGGTTCTACCGTGATGCCAGCGGGCGCAGCATTGAATATCGCGCGCTCGCAGCCGGAAGCGTGCATGATGATCTCTCGGAAAACCTGACGCTGTCGCGACTCGACGATACGTGGGTGACGATTGCGTACGGCCACGACGAGTTGCACGTGTATGAACGGCGTGGCAACGCGTTCAGGCTGGCGATGCAGAAAGATCGCGCGGGTAACACGATCACGCTGGACTACGATGCGCGCGACCTCGTGGCGCGCCTGATTGATGCAAGCGGTAACGTGCTGTCGTTCGAGCACGACAAGCACGGCCGGATCGTACTGATCGAGCAGGTGCTCGAAGACGGTAAGCGTCGCACGCTCGCGAGCTACGCCTATGACGAAGCGGCCGATCTGATCCGCGCAACCGATCGGCACGGCAACGCGTGGAACTACCAGTACGACCGACATCTCGTCACGCGCTACACCGATCGCACCGGCCGCGGGATGTCGCTTGAATGGGACGGCGCGGACGCTGACGACAACGCGAATGCGAAATGCGTGCGCGAGTACGCGGACGATGGCAGCCTCGATATCCGTCTTGCGTGGCATCCGAACATTCGATTGACCTACGTGACCGATGCGCTCGGTCAGACGACGCGTTATTACTTCAACATCAAGGGCTACGTTTATCGGATCGCCTATCCGGATGGGAATGAGGAGTGGTTCCGCCGCGACGAGCACAACAATCTGACGTTGCACATTCTGCCGGACGGCAGCGTCGAGCAGATGCGTTACGACGCGCGCGGTAACCGGACATGGCACGAGCGCGCTGACGGCAGCATTGTCGAGATGGCATACGACGACAAGGACCAGATGATCCGGCTCGTCGATCCGAATGGGCATGTCTGGCAGCGCAAGTACGACGATGCGGGCAATCTCGTCGAGGAAATCGATCCGCTCGAGCACTCGACGAAGTACAGCTATAACGACAAGGGGCTGCCGACACAGATCATCGATGCCAAAGGTGGATCGAAGGCACTCGAATACAACGCCGCCGGGCAATTGACCGGCTACACGGACTGCTCCGGAAAGAAGACGGCGTGGCGCTATGACGATATCGGGCGTGCGATCGAGACAAAGGATGCGTCCGGGGGCGTCGTTGCTTATGCATATGGCCCGAACGGCCAGTTGACGGAGATTCGTTCGCCGGCCGGCATCGAACACGTGCAGTACGACGCTGAAGGTCGATTGCTTGGGCATACGGATCAACTCAATCGGTCGACGCGATATGGCTACGATGCCGTTGGCCGTATCGCGAGCCGCGCGGACGCGCTCGGGCAGACGATCGCGTATCGCTACGACCGTCTCGGGCGCTTGACCGCGCTGACCGATGCCAACTTTGCGACGTACCAGTTCCGCTACGATCCGGCAGGGCGGCTGATCGAGGAAATCGCCTTCGACGGCAAGTCGACGCGTTATCAGTACGATCCGGACAGCGGCAGTCTCGTTTCGATCGATGAAGCGGGTTGCGTGACGTCGGTCGACGTCGATGCGAACGGCCGTCTGCTGAAGCGCATCGCGGGGGACAGCGAGGAACGGTTTGCCTACGATCCGAGCGGCAGGTTGATCGACGCGGTGAATCGGTACAGCCGCGTGCAGTTCTTCTTCGATCCGGTTGGCAATCTGGTGCGTGAACATCACGCCTACGATCTGTTCGGCGACCGGCGCAGCTACGTGTGGCATCACGAATACGACGAACTCGGCAATCGGCGGCGTACCGTTCGGCCGGACGGGCATGCGGTCGACTGGCTGATGTATGGCTCGGGGCATGTGCACGGGATGCTGCTCGATGGCGAGGAGCGCGTGCAGTTCGAGCGCGATGACTTGCATCGCGAGACGGTGCGTGTGCTGTCGAGCAAGGTCGGGCAGCGCACGCACTACGATCCGGCTGGGCGCGTGCTGCAGCAGACGATCCAGCGGTCGACGTCGCCCGCGCCGCTTGCCGAGCGGCGCTATCGCTATGACGCGGTGGGGCAGTTGTCGCGGATCGAGGACAGCCGCAAGGGCGGGACCGACTATCGATACGATCCTGTCGGGCGTTTGATCGAGGCGATCAGTCCCGTCGCGAAGGAGCGGTTCGCGTTCGATCCGGCGAGCAACATCATCGATCCGGTGCGGATTGCGGAGACGCCTGCATCGCGTCCGAGCCCGGTGCGGCCGGAAAGCACGCTGCGGGTCGAGGTGCCGAAGGTGCTCGGGAACCTGCTGAAGGCGTATGCGGGGATGCACTTCGAGTACGATGCACGCGGGAATCTGGTGCGCAAGCGTACGCCGGCGGGTGAGCAGGAATACGAGTGGGATGAATTCAATCGCTTGCTGTCTGCGCGGGTTGCCGAGACGTCGCGGCAGAGTCAGGCTCGGTATTTCTATGATGCGTTCGGTCGTCGGATCGCTAAGGAGGTGAACGGCGAGCGGACGGTGTTCGGGTGGGATGGTGACACGTTGGCGTACGAGAGCGATGGCGAGCGCGGCACGCACTATCTCTACGAACCGGGGACGTTCGTGCCGCTGGCGCAGTATGTGGCGGGGCCGGTTGAGGGGATCGCAACGCCGGTATGGACGAGTACCGACCGCTATGTGCCGGAGGAGGACCCGCTGCAAAAGGTGCCGGAGCGGCGGGGTGACGCGGTGGTGTTCTATTACCACTGCGATCAGATCGGTACGCCGCAGCTTCTAACGGACGATGATGGCGATGTGGTCTGGGAAGCGTCGTACAAGGCTTGGGGTGAAGCGCGGGAAGTGATTGCGCGGGCCTCGAAGGCGGCAGGGATTGTGGCGAAGAATCCGCTGCGGTTTCAGGGGCAGCGGGTTGATGACGAGACGGGGCTGCATTACAACCGGCATCGGCATTACGATCCGGATAGCGGACGGTTCATAAGCAACGATCCGATTGGCCTTACGGGTGGCATCAATCTATTCCAGTACGCAAATAACCCTATTCATTGGACTGATCCGCTCGGACTAGCTCGAACGCCTCATAGCGGGGGATGTGCCGATGCTGCTGCACGCAGCGCGCTTGAATCAGTCATGGGTAAGTCGATCCGTACCAACAAAGAATTCGGCGGATTAGTCTATGAAAAAGGCGGTCAGTACTTCGCGACGATCCCTGTACCTGGCACGGGCAGAACTTTCATCCCTGCGTTGGCGCTGCCACAAATACCGAAGGGTGCAACCATCGTAGGCGACTATCATACGCATGGAGATTATTCGGTGCTGGGGGCGAATGGAGAAATTGTCAGGACATCAGATCCAAGCAGAGATAGTTTCAATAGCGATGATTTCTCAAGGAGAGACAAGGAGATTACTGCTCTTGCCACACTTAAGAACAAGTGTCATCGTTCATATTTAGGTACGCCAAGCGGCAAGATCAAGGTTTATACAGTCATGGGAGGCGCGCGTGAGCTATAGCCAAGAGGATGTTATGGAGTTGGTGACTAAATATCCAAGTGACTACTCGTTCAAAGGTAATTGCTTCAAGATATTTGGTCTGGCCTTGGATGAATTTAAGAAATTATCAAAAGGTCAATGGTCTTTAAATTTTTACAAAGTTTCTATCGACTTTGGAAAAAATGAGAGTTTGGTTGCTGTCTCATTTGTTCCTCTTCCGGCATATGAGGTTAATGGTGTGCCCTTTGAGATTGCGGATCAGGGGGTATATAAGAATGGGCGTGGAGTAACATATGTGTACGAGATTGAAAAAGAAGAGCTTTTGAAGACGGTCTATATGCGTTAACAGAAAAAGGGTTGCTTTGCAGCCCTTTGTTAATTTGGCGACGGCAATCTGGCACTGTGGAAAAAAGCCATCGACTCTGTAACGAGCAGTGATCGAACATATTAAAAATTTCGATCGAATGGGTGGAGGTAAAAATGCCTAACAATATAGGTAAAATTCAAACCTCCAACGGAGTCAGACGAAGGCACATTATCTATTTGGAGGGTGAAGGTGAGCGTCGTAAATCTCACGGATCTTGCCGGTGCAGAGTTGTTGCGCCGAGTTTTTAGTTATAGCCCGACGACCGAGGAAATTGATTTATTTGATATTTCTCCGAAGAGAGATGGGAGGGTGCTCGTTGCAAATTTTGATTTAACGGGGCAAATTCCTGATCGGCCGCCTGAGAAGTGGAAGAATTTCAATAAATGTCGAGTGGGAATTTATTGAGCATCAATCGATGGGCTGAGCTTGTCTGGATGGGGGGTGAGAAATATATCAAGTCTCGGTATCGGTAAGCTTTCTGATGGATATGAAGTAAAAATTTCCGGTTAATCGGTGGATGTTGGTTTTCGTTGTCAGTTTGTCTCACTGGTTGGGCCAACTGTATATCTCGACGAAGAGTAGCTTTACTCCGGGAGAAAATTTTCCGGGAGGGTAAAAGTGAAAGGTAGCGAAATTCTTGTCGCGGATGGTCAGATCGAAGCATTCTCTTGCCAGGGGAACAGCCTGGCCGTCTCAGTTAAAACTAACCACGGAGCCTTTGATGTGATCTTCCATAGGGTCCTTGGGATGAAGGCATTTTCGCCGGAGGAGCAGGATTTGTCTCATTTGTCGGAAAGCTCCGCGAGTTCATTTCTCTCGGAAGTATGTATCGCGGTGGAGGAGCCGGTTGGTGGGTTCAGGGAGTTCAGCTTTATTTCGGCCTGGACCGACGAACCATTATTAACGGTCATTGCCGACGACGTTCAGGTTCACAAAATGATGCTGTAGTAAGGGGTTGTCTATGCTGCAGCCGTCCTCTGCCGCCGCCGTGCGGAGTGGATTATAGCGAGAATGCGGGCGGAGGCGAAATTCAGCATCCGATAGTCCAAGGTATTTACGGCGCTGTTCCTGAACATCCGCGTTCTCCACTTGCTCATGGTTATTGTGGGGAACTCGATGCGCTTAGTTAAATTGCCGCGGGCAATAATGTCAAGCCAGTTTGGTGCGTTGAAAGATATTGCTCAAGATGCAACATCAACAACTATTCGAAATGATGGGGATCATTTGAAATTCTGCCCCTCTTGTGCTCAAGTGATGCGGAAATTGAGAGTGTGTGACAGAGTGAAGAAATGATTGATCATCGGGAAATAAACGAGATCGAGTCACTTGAGGCGAATGGGCTAGAAAAGAATGTTTCATTCGAAAAATCAGGAATCGTTACGCAAAATTAGAGCCTGGAGATCACATGACCATCGACGGCCAGTATCCACCATGTACATCCTGCAAAGGCAAGATGAAAGCACGTGCTACACAGTCAGGTGCAACGATCCAATATAACTGGCAAGAGGACGGGCAGCAAAAGACGTAGATGGCCAATCCTTCCAAGGGGTGTAAATAGAATGAAATTTGAGTTTGTCGCAAATGACGTGAACTATACGTTCGAGGATGGAATTCATGTCCTTGGGCTAGTTGATAGCGCAAATGAGCCACAGGACTACGTCATCCTGCAGCGGGGGACCGAGTTCGATGAGCAAGATCGGAAGTTGGGTCAGGACACCTATTACGTGGAAGTCTGCGCTGATGGGGTTGCTGGATATGGAGGGGTCAAGTCCGTGTCACTCCATGCGGACACGTTGAAGATCGAACTCGAAGATGGTGCCAAATGGAGGGAAGATCTGTCGTCGATACAGATCGATGTACAAGCAGCTAAGGACCGCGCGGGTTTGAAGGCATGGCTGTCGGCCATATTCTCCGATACGAGCACCGCAGTCGCGCTTGACTAGACGAGCTAGCGAGGTCGCGTGGCCGGCACGCGATCGCGGCTAGGGGCCGAATTGAACGAAGGCATTAGAGAAGCGGCGAAAGGTGCCGCGGCGGCTGGGCGATGCGGCGGTGTTGTTGTCGCAGCGATCAGATTGGTACGCCGCAGTTGCTGACGGGTGACGCCGGCGACGTCGCGTGGGAGGCGTCGTACAAGGTTCGGGGTGAAGCGTGGGACGTGATTGCGTGGATGTCGAAGCCAACCGCGACCGTGCCGAAGAATCCGTTGCAGTTTCATGCGCAATAAGTCGACGAGGAGAAATTGCAAATGGGGAAGCGTCAATAGGATGAGGTATGGGCAGGATACTGGGTCAATCGCATGGCGCGACCGATGTGATACACATTTCAAGCGATATCGCGGCCGACATGAAAACGGATGCGGGGCGCCTGGAAATGCTCCGTTATGACATCGACTGGCTGGGAGACGGACTCCCCGACATTTCGTACTTCGTCTCGACGGAGGTCGCGAAACAGTTCAGTCTGCCGGAGCCTGGCGATGCGCCGTTTGGACCGGATTTCGAGGAGCAGCATGCGGCTGTCTTCGACAAGCTTGTCCCTGTTTGCGTCAAGTGTTTTGGCGAGTATCAGAGCAGAATGGCCTGACCGGTTTGGGAGCCGATGACGATCCACTACGCGTCCCTCGACGCCGCGTTTCAGGTCCACCCGATCAAGATCGCGGATTGGGGATATATCCTTTGTCGAGAAACGGATCTGACCGCATCGGGTGTCATGTTTTTCGACGATATCGAAGACCCCGAAACCTGTAGGCGTGCTGCATTTTCCGGGAAGCTGGGCAGTTTGATCGTGTTGACCATTCACGGTGCTGCGATGCCAGGTAGTGTCCTGCTTGCGTCCGACCGGCGGATCGGTTCCGCGCCGCGTGGGCGTGGTACGGTGCCTGACGAGTTCGCGCACTGGATCGATGCGTTTGATATTGTTTATTTCGGACAACCGATATAGCCGGCAGAGACTCGTCAAACGGTCGACCCAACCGCGCTTTCGATCGACCTGCAGTGCGCCCCCCTGCGTGCAACGGAAGCCTGCCGATCGCGCTCGCTTGAAATTGGCATAATCACGGCCTGCCGTGAGGTGCTCGCGGCCGAATCAACGCAATCATCCGGATACCACAGCAATACCCATGTCGATCGACGCCCCGACCGCAGTGTCACTGCAACATATTCTCGAACGCCCCGGCGATTTCTCCGGGTGGCTTTACCTGCCGCCGATGCCATGGGCGCTCGACACTGAGGGGGCGTTTTTCGAAGACGTCGATGACGCGGAAGCCGACGTTGCGCCTGCCATGGCGGCCCAACCCGGCTGGCGCGTCACGCTGAACAGCGCGACGATCGAAGACATCGTGATCAACGCGCATGACCAGGTCGACGAACCGACCGTTGCGCAATTGTTCGACGCGTTCGTGTTCTATGTCGACAACGACGAGTTCATTCTGCTCTGACGAGGCACGCGCCCCACGCCACAGCAAAAAAGGACCGCCAGTGCGGTCCTTTTTTCATGAAGCGGAATTCGAAAAAACACCCGCCTCTTACGGCAACGAAATCGTCAAATTAGCCGATTCCGGTCCGACCTTGATCACCTGGGAATACGGCGCCAACGCCTGCAGCGTCTTGTCCTTGAGATAGGTATTGAGCCCGAGATACCCAAGCAACGCAACGAGCGCAAACACGGTCCCGATCGCCCAAACCGGCACCTCCCGCTTCAACCGGTGCGCGATCTGATCCGGCAGCGGCCAATGCGGCGCAAACGCAGCCCGCTTGCCCTTCATATGCGCGATCTCGTCCCCAAGCCGCGCGGTCAGATACGCGAGCTTCTCCGGCCCCTCGAGCAGATACTTGCCCTGGAACCCGAGCAGCAGGCACATATGAAACACCTCGAGCGACTGCAGCCGCGCCGCACCCTGCGCACGACACTCCTCGAGATACTGGAAGAACTTCTCGCCCGCGAGTTGCTCGCCGAACAGCACGAGCTGCAGCGGCCGGCGTTCCCAATCCGCGCGGATCTTGAACTGCGACGACAGCACCATTTCGTCGATGGCCGCGCAGAACGCGAACTTCGCGCCGTACACGTCCTCGGCGGCGATATTCAGCTTCTTCGCGCCGCGCTCGAAATCCGACAGGAATTCCTGGATTCGCGTGCTGAACTCGCTGGCGCTGTCCGGCTCCCGCTTGTTCTTGAGCAGGAACAGCATGAAGAACCCGTCGTACAGCAAATCGAGCAGCGAGCGGGCCTGGAACGCAGAGTCCGTCGATGCCGGGCTGTGCAGGGGCGGCGGCACGTTGTCGCCGAACAGGGAAGGCGCGTAGCTCATGATGTGACCGCGATCAGTTCGAATTTCAGGTCATTGATGCCAGTCGGCGCGTAGATCATCGCGGACTGGGCCTGCAGCATGCGCTCGTACAGCGGGCTGCGTGAATCGAGCGCGAAGTAGCACGCGCCGGGGCGCACCGGAATCGCGGGCGGCACCTGCGGCGTGTACGACAGCCGCACGCCGGGCATCGCCGACAGCACGAGCTTGTCGACGTCGTCAGGCGCGCCGACCTTGAAGCGGGCCGGCACCGCATCGACGAGCTCGACGCTCGGCATGTCCGCGGACACCGCGAGGTAGAACTCGGTCTTGTCGTCGATCTTGCCGGAATCGAGGCGGCCAAGGTGGAACGACGGGCGCACCTCGTCGAGCGTGATCGCGAAATAGCGCGTCGAGATCACGGTGTCGAGCAGTTCGCGCAGCATCAGGTCGAGGCGCGCGAAGCTCGGGCCCGGATCGTCGTGACGGTACACGGGCAGGTCGGCGAGCGTATAGCCCTTCGAGAACGTCATCAGCTGGCCCGCGAGGCGCAGCAGTTCCTGGAACAGCCGCTCCGGATGCAGCGCCGCGTGCTGGTGCAGGTGCGCGAGCGTCGCGAATGCGGCGTTCGCCGTATGCAGCAGCCAGAACGACGCGATGTCGCCCGAGCGGAATTCGATGATGTTCTTCGACGGCTCGCGGTGGAAGCCGTACAGCGCGTTCACCTTGGCCTGCAGCGCGTCGACCAGCTGGCGCAGCCGCTGGTGCAGGATCGGCGACGCTTCGATCGCGAGGCACGGCGGCACGAAGCTGTCGTCGATCTCGAAGCCGGACGTCGCGGTGCGGCGCACGCGTACGAGCGGCACCGACAGCAGCTGGTCGCGCGGCTCGCTGTGCGCGATCAGCTTGACCTGCGTCTTCAGGAACGTGATGTCGGCTTCGGCGGCGTCGGTGAAGTTGTCGGCAACGCTCGTCTGCTCGCTGACGAACCGCGTCATGAAGCCTGCGGCCGGATCGTCGCTGTAGTTGGTGCCGTTCTCACGCAGCGGGTGCAGTGCGAGATAGAACACGAATTCGTTGATGCCGTCGGGCAACGTATCCAGCGCGATCGGCGGCGGCAGATCGTCTGCCTGCGGCGCGGCATACAGCGCGCCGTCCGGGAACACGAGCGCGAGCTCGGCGACCCGCAGCACGTTGCTGCCGAGCGCGTCGCGGTCGATGCGCACCGAGCGCACGCCCCAGTTGTACGGCTGGATCGCCTGGATGGACTCGAACAGGCGCGCCTCGTGGTACGCGTCCTGTCGCTGAAAGTGTTGAGGCCGGAGGAACAGCCCTTCCCCCCACAGCACCTTGGCCGAATAACTCATGTCAAATCCGGTTAATGTGGCGTTGCGATGTAATCGATTTGTTCGTGCCCGAATTAAATCGCCAAGTGTTAACTCTTGTTAATTGACATCCGTGCGTCATGTTTAACCGCAAGAGACCGAAGACAGCAAATTCAGCGGTTGCGAAGGCGCACCTTGTTGCGGTGCGATGACCGTGCCGTCGGTGACCGTCATCGCGCAATTATGCAGGCCGATGATTATGCCGGATTTCTCCGATTTCGCCGGATCGAATGTCAGTTTCCATCGTTGCAGTGCGGGGTCGCGGAACAGCGCGACGATGCCGAATGCCTGGGCTTCGCGCGATACCTTCTCGGTTGCCGTATAGCGCTGGCCCGGAATCAGCGTGATTTCGCGCACATTCAGCAGATCGGCGCCGAGTGCGGCTTTTTCCTTGGTCGGATCGGTAAAGGCGTCGAACGGCGCTTGCTGGAACGAGGTCGGGTCCTTCAGCGCATAAAGCCGGACGACGAGCGCGAGCGGCTTGTGGTCGGTCGCGGCATTCAGGTTCGGCGCGGCGGCCAGCGTGAGCCCGATGTTGCGCGGTGGCTTCTGCGCGTCGGGCACCTCGGGCTTGCCGATACCGGCCGCGGACATCACGGCGCTGGCGGCCGAGCCGAGCAGCGGGGCGGCCGCGCATCCGGCCAGAAGGGCGCAGGCAACCAGCGGCAGCGCGTAGCGAATCATGGACGATCTCATCGTTTTTCCGGCGTGCCGCCTTTATCCCTGTCAAAACTGCCGGGTATTGCCGCGTTCGCTGCGCCTCCCCGACATTGCACCGTTCAACTATTAAGCACGCCCACATCAGGCGAGCGCCCGGAAATTTTTTCCGCCGTCCGGGCGGCGCGTCGTGCGACCAGTAAAACTTGCGCATTCCGGCCCGAGGAAAAACCGCGGCGAGCCCGCAGCGATCGGCCATTCGAGGGGGTAGCGCCCGGTTTTAAAAGGAATTACTCTTCACACGACGATTGAATTATGAAAAATTGATCGGTACTATACCCGCGCGCTTCTTGCAAAGCAAAAGAACCAGATTCTCAACGATTTAAAACTCACGCGCCGGTGGATATAACGATGAAAGACCGTCTGTTCGCAAAACTGTCTGGGGTAGTGGTGGCTTGCGGCGTGATCGCCGGCTGTGCGAGCCAGCCTCCCGCGCCGCCGACTGCGGAAGTGTTCAACAAGTCGCTGGCCGATGCGGACGCCGTCGCGAAGGCGGGGGACCAGGACAAGGCGCTCGGCCTGTACCAGCAGCTCGCGAAGTCGGATCCGACGCGCGAGGAACCGTGGTCGCGCATCGCGCAAATCCAGTTCACGCAAAACCATTACGGGCAGGCGATCGTCGCCGCCCAGGAAGCGCTGCAGCGCGACGCGACCGATCGTCAGGCGAAGAGCGTGCTGGCCGTCGCCGGCCTGCGGATCGCGACGCAGTCGCTCGGCGAGCTGCGCCAGGACGCGTCGCTCGCGGGCGATGCGAAGTCCGACGCGCAGGCGCTCGCGAAGCAACTGCGCGATACGCTCGGCGAATCGGCGCTGTTTCCGCCGGAAACCAAGACCGTGAAACCGCGCCCGCCGCGCCGCGTCGTCCATCGCCCGAAGGGCGGGGCCGCACCGGCTGCCGATGCGGCTGCGCCGGCCGCACCGAGCGCGCCGACGCCGCCTGTGGCGCAAAAGGGCGGCGCGGACCCGTTCGGCGCACTGCGCAACTGAAACCGCAACTGACGCGATAACCACAACTAACCTGGGAGCCGTCGAGATGGCCAAGAAAGAAAGCATTCAGAAAAGCTTGCAGAAAATACGGCCGCCGCGCGTCCAGCTGACCTACGAGGTCGAGAAGGGCGATGCGATCGAGGTGAAGGAGCTGCCGTTCGTCGTCGGGGTCGTCGGCGATCTGGCGGGCCAGTCCGAAATCGAGCAGCCGAAGCTGCGCGATCGTAAATTCGTCAACATCGACCGCGATAATTTCGACGACGTGATGAAGGCGATCGAGCCGCGTGCCGCGTTCCAGGTGGAAAACCGCCTGAGCCCGGAAGGCGGCAAGTTCGCGGTCGACCTGAAGTTCCGCTCGCTGTCGGATTTCAGCCCGGACGAAGTCGTCGAACAGGTCGAGCCGCTGCGCCGCCTGCTCGAGGCGCGCTCGAAGCTCGCCGACCTGCGCAACAAGCTCGCCGGCAACGACAAGCTCGAGGATCTGCTGTCCGAGGTGCTGAAGAACACGCAGCAGCTGCAGGAGCTCGCGAAGGGCACCGGCGGCGACAAAGACGGCGAATGACGACGGAGTGTTGAGATGAACCAGCAAACGGCTGCGGCCCAAGCGAGCGGCGCGGAATACGCCGCCGGGACTTCGCTGCTCGACGACATCGTCGAGAAGAGCAAGGTCGCGAAATCCGATTCCGAGCATGCGCGTGCGAAGGACCTGATCGGCGAACTCGTGCACCAGGTGCTCGACGGCACGGTGATCGTGTCGGACAACCTGTCGGCCACGATCGACGCGCGCGTCGCGGAACTCGACCGCCTGATTTCCACGCAGCTTTCCGCCGTGATGCACGCGCCGGAATTCCAGCGCCTCGAAAGCACGTGGCGCGGGATGGATTATCTGGTCAAGGAAAGCAACACGGGCCAGACGATCAAGATCAAGGCGCTGCACGCGCCGAAGCGCGATCTCGTGCGCGATTTCAAGGGCGCGAGCGAGTTCGACCAGAGCGCGCTGTTCAAGAAGGTCTACGAAGAGGAATTCGGCACGTTCGGCGGCTCGCCGTTCGGTGCGCTGATCGGCGATTACGAGATCTCGCGCCAGCCGGAAGACATGTACTTCATCGAGCAGATGTCGCATGTCGCGGCGGCCGCGCATGCGCCGTTCATCGCGTCGGCGTCGCCGGAGCTGCTCGGCCTCGAGTCGTTCTCCGACCTCGGCAAGCCGCGCGACCTCGGCAAGGTGTTCGACACCGTCGAATACGCGAAGTGGAAGTCGTTCCGCGACGCCGAGGATTCGCGCTACGTCGGCCTGACGCTGCCGCGCTTTCTCGGCCGTCTGCCGTTCAATCCGAAGGACGGCCAGACCGCGGAGAACTTCAACTTCGTCGAGGACGTCGACGGCACCGATCACGACAAGTACCTGTGGTGCAACGCGGCATGGGCCTTCGCGGCCCGCCTGACGGCCGCGTTCGACGACTTCGGCTGGTGCGCGGCGATCCGCGGCGTCGAAGGCGGCGGCCTCGTCGAGGATCTGCCGACCCACACGTTCAAGACCGACGACGGTGAAGTCGCGCTGAAGTGCCCGACCGAAATCGCGATCACCGATCGCCGCGAGAAGGAGCTGAGCGATCTCGGCTTCATCCCGCTCGTCCATTGCAAGAACTCAGATTACGCCGCGTTCTTCGCTGCGCAGTCGGTGCAGAAGCCCAAGAAATACAGCACCGACAGCGCGAACGCGAACGCCGTCCTGTCCGCCCAGCTTCAGTACATCTTCTCGGTATCGCGCGTCGCGCACTACCTGAAGGCGATGATGCGGGACAAGATCGGCAGCTTCGCATCGGCGCAGAACGTGGAGACTTTCCTCAACCGGTGGATTTCGCAGTACGTCCTGCTCGACGACAACGCCTCGCAGGAACAGAAAGCGCAATTTCCGCTGCGCGAGGCATCCATACAAGTGTCGGAGATTCCGGGCAAGCCGGGCTCGTATCGTTCGGTCGCGTTCCTGCGCCCGCACTTTCAGCTCGACGAACTCTCGATTTCTCTGCGACTTGTCGCTGATCTGCCCAAACCGGCAAATTCATAAGCGAGTAAATCGCCCGGGCGGGCCGCCTGGGTAGGACGTTAAAACCACCTCTTTGGGGAGTCGAAGGGCCATGTTACATATGCACTTGCAGTTTGGTAGTCCCGCGGTGAAGGGCGAGTCCGCGGATAAAGACCACCAAGGCTGGATCGAACTGAAATCGTGGGATCACTCGATCGTTCAGCCGCGTTCGGCAACCGCATCGACCGCTGGCGGTCACACGATGACGCGTTGCGAGCACGGCGACATGATCTTCACGAAGGAAATCGATTCGTCGAGCCCGCTGCTGTATCAGCACGCTTCGGGCGGTACCACGTTCGACGAAGTGACGGTCCATTTCTCGCGCGCGGACGGTGAAGGCAAGCGCGTGCAGTATCTGGAAGTCAAGCTCAAGTACGTGATCATCTCGAGCATCGCGCCGAGCGTTCGCGAGGAAGGTCTGCCGCTCGAGACGTTCTCGCTGAAGTACGCAGCCGTGCAGTGGAAGCAAACCCAGCAGAAGATCGGCGGCAACCAGGGCGGCAACACGCAAGGCGCCTGGAGTCTGACGAAGAACGACAAGACCTACGCGGTCTAAGGTCGGTTGCGGCAACGGGGCGCGTCGCGTCCCGTTGTCGTTTTCGCTGTCAACACCGGCCGATGAAACGATTCGAACCCAGTTTTCTCGACAAGCTGTTCGACGACGAACCGCATCTGCCGGCCTCGGCTGCGATGCGGCAATTGTCGCTGGACGAGCTCAAGAACACGGTCGCCCGCGATGTCGAGGCGATCCTCAACACCCGTATCGCGCACACCGAGAACGAGCTGGCTGCACTGCCGGAATGTCAGAAGTCGGTGCTGACCTACGGGCTGAACGATTTCGCGGGGCTGAGCCTCGCGAGCCACTATGACCGCGCATTCATCTGCAAGTCGATCCAGCAGGCCATCGCGCGCCACGAGCCGCGCCTGCAGCAGGTGCAGGTGACGTTCGAGCTGAACGAGCAGGCCACCAACGCGCTGTACTTCGCGATCCAGGCGCTGCTCGTCGTGCACCCGGCCGAGGAGCCGGTGAGTTTCGACGCGATGCTGCAACCGTCGACGCTGCAGTATTCGGTCACGCGCGCACGCGCGGCACGCATGCAGTAAATCAAGCCGCCGAGCGGGCCGGACCGCCCGGTGGTCAATCAGGTCCGGCAGGAAATATTGAGGTTCGGGGTCGTCGATGGAAGAATTGCTGCCGTATTACGAACGCGAATTATCGTTTTTGCGGCGCTATTCGCGAGATTTCGCCGAACGCTATCCGAAGATCGCCGCGCGTCTCGCGCTGTCCGGCGAGCATTGCGAGGATCCGCACGTCGAGCGGATGATCGAGTCGTTCGCGCTACTCGGCGCGCGGATCAACAAGAAGCTCGACGACGATTACCCGGAATTCACCGAAGCGCTGCTGGAAGTGCTGTATCCGCACTACCTGCGGCCGTTCCCGTCGTGCTCGATCGCGCAGTTCACGCCGGCTTCGCCCGGCCAGCAGACCGAACCGGTCGTGATCGATCGCGGCACCGAGCTGAAAAGCCGCCCGATCCGCGGCGTGCAATGCCGGTTCCGTACCGCCTACGACGTGACGCTTGCGCCGATCCGCATCTCGGAGGCGCGCTATACGCCGGTCGCGCTCGCGCCGAGCGCGACGGTGCTGCCGTCGAACGCGACGGGCGTGATCTCGATCACGTTCGAATCGCTCGCCGCGCAGCTCGATCTCGGCGCGCTGAAGCTGTCGACGCTGCGCGCGCACCTGCACGGCGAGCAGTCGTTCGTCGCCGCGCTGACCGATTGCCTGTTCGTCAACGTGCTCGGCGCGTACGTCGAGCCCGAACGCAACGGCCGCTGGACCGCGCTGCGCAAGCTGCCGATCGCGCAGGCCGGCTTCGCCGAGGACGACGCGCTGATCGACTATCCGGCGAAATCGCATCCCGCGTACCGGCTGCTCACCGAATACTTCGCGTTCCCCGACAAGTTCGATTTCGTCGACTTCGACCTTGCGGCGATCGCACGCGCGTCGGGCCGCTGCCAGCGCGCGACGCTGCATCTGGTGCTGCAGGACGTGCGCAGCGATTCGCATATCGCGCGCCTGCTCGAGTTGCTGACGGCGAGCCATTTCCGGCTGTTCTGCACGCCGATCGTCAACCTGTTCCGCCAGCACGGCGAGCCGATCCGCATCACGCACCGCGCGGTGTCGTATCCGGTGATCGCCGAGGCGCGGCGTGCGTTCGCGTACGAGGTGTACTCGATCGACTCGGTGAAGCTCGTCCGGCAGCAGGCGCACGAGGAATCGGTGATCGAGTTCCGGCCGTTCTATTCGCTGCATCACGGCGAATCGGCGCGCATCGGCCATTACTGGTTCGCGCGCCGCAACGACTGGGTCGCGCAGAAGAGCCCCGGCTATGAAACCGAGATCTCGATCGTCGACATCGACTTCGAGCCGACATCGCCGCAGACCGACACGCTGAGCCTCGACCTCACCTGCACGAACCGCGACCTGCCTTCGATGCTGGCGTTCGGCCTCGAAGGCGGCGACCTGTTCCAGGAAGGCGGGGCGCAAACGAGCGGCATCTCGCTGCTGCGCCGCCCGACGCAGAGCGTGCGCTTCGAGCGCGGCCGCGCCGCGCACTGGCGGCTCGTGTCGCACCTCGCGCTCAACCACGTGTCGCTCGTCGCGCACGGCCTCGCGCCGCTGAAGGAAATGCTGACGCTGTACGACCTGCGGCGCACGGCCGTGTCGATGCGTCAGATCGACGGGCTGGCCGGCGTCGAGCAGCGCGGCGCCGTGCAGTGGCTGCCCGGCAAGCCGTTCGCGACCTTCGTGCGCGGCATCGAGATCCGGCTGACGATCGACGAGGAGCACTTCGTCGGCGCGAGCCTTGCGTCGTTCGTGCGCGTGCTCGACAGCTTCTTCGGGCTGTACGTGCACCTCAACAGTTTCGTTCAATTGGTCGTCGTGTCGAAGCGCACCGGCGAGGAGATCATCCGATGCAAGCCCCGAACCGGCGAATCGATCCTGGCGTAGTCGACGCGCTGCTCGACGAGCCGCACCGCTTCGAGTTCTTCCAGGCGGTGCGGGTGCTCGAAGGGCTGTTCGCGCGGCAGGCGTCGGATGCGCCCGGCGCGTGGCGGCAGGGCGACGTGGTCGCGCAGCACATCGCATTCCGCAACACGCTGTCGCTCGGCTTCCCGCCGAGCGAGATCGAAGGCGCGCGTTCGTTCGACGACGACGGCGCGCCGCTGAACTCGGACGACGAGCGCGGCACCGCGCTGGCCGCCGGCGAGCTCGGCCGCGTCGAGCTGACACCCGCGTTCTTCGGGCTGCTCGGCGGGCAGGGCGCGCTGCCGCTGCACTACACCGAGCAGATCGTCGCGCGCGAGCACCTGCGGCGCGACCATGCGGCGCGCGCGTTCTTCGACGTGTTCTCCAATCGCGCGACCGCGCTGTTCTATGCGGCGTGGAAGAAATACCGGCTGCCGTTCCATTACGAGCTCGACCGCGACGAGCGCTACCTGCCGCTCTTGCTCGCGATCGCGGGCGTGCCGAGCGACGAGGTGCGCGACAGCCTCGCGGCTGGCCCGGGCGGCGTGCTCGACGAAGCCGTGGCCGGCTATGCGCTCGCGGCGCGGCACCGGCCGATGTCGGCCGCCTACCTGCAACGCACGCTGTCCGATTACTTCCGCGTGCCGGTGAAGATCGACCAGTTCGTCGGCAAGTGGTACGACGTGCCGCCCGACCAGCTGAGCGTGCTCGGCGAAGTCAACGCGGTGCTCGGCGCGACGGCGCTCGTCGGCGAGCGCGTGTGGCAGCGCGACATGCGCGCGCGGATCGTCGTCGGCCCGCTGTCCAAGCGCGATTACGAAGCGTTCCTGCCCGGCGGCGCGCACGCCGTCGCGCTCGAGCGGATGCTGACGCTGCTCGCCGGCGTCACGCTCGAGTACGAGGTGAAGCTCGTGCTCAAGCGCACCGAGGTCGGCGCGAGCGTGCTCGGCGCGGGCTCGCGGCTCGGCTGGGATGCGTTCCTGTGCACGCGCGACGCACTGGAGGATCGCTCGGACGCCCGCTACGAACTGCACGTGATTCACTGAGACCCTAACAACAACACGCAATCGAACCTGAGATCGACGCCATGAGCACGCCTCTGAAGACCCTGATCACGAAACTGAACCCGCTGTGCCGCCACGCGACCGAGCGTGCGGCGAGCGCGTGCCTGGCGCGCGGCCACTACGAGGTCGATCTGGAGCACCTGTTCCTCGCGTTGCTCGACGAAGCGACGGGCGACCTGCCGCTCGCCTTGCGCGCGAGCCGCGTCGATCCGCATGCGCTGCACGCCGATCTCGAACGCGAGCTCACGCGCCTGAAGACCGGAAACACGCGCACGCCGGTGTTCTCCGTGCACCTGATCGCGCTGTTCGAGCAGGCGTGGCTGATCGCGTCGCTCGATTCGCAGCTCGGCCGCATCCGTTCCGGGCACCTGCTGCTCGCGCTGCTGACCGCGCCGGATCTCGCGCAGTTCGCGCAACGGATGTCGTCGCGCTTCGCGGAAATGAACGTCACGGACCTGAAGCACAAGTTCGACGAAATCATGGCCGGTTCGAGCGAAGCCGAGCCGCGCCAGGCGGACGACGACGGCAGCGACGTCGCGCCGGCCGCCGACGGCTTTGCGCCCGCGGCCGGCCCGTCGAAGACGCCCGCGCTCGACACGTACACGACCAACCTCACGCAGCGCGCGCGCGACGGCAAGATCGACCCGGTGATCGGCCGCGAGGCGGAGATCCGCCAGGCGATCGACATCCTGATGCGCCGCCGCCAGAACAACCCGATCATGACCGGCGAGGCCGGCGTCGGCAAAACGGCGGTCGTCGAAGGGCTCGCGCTGCGGATCGCGGCCGACGACGTGCCGCCGCCGTTGCGCGGCGTCGCGCTGCACGTGCTCGACATGGGGCTGCTGCAGGCCGGCGCGAGCGTGAAGGGCGAGTTCGAGAACCGGCTGAAGAGCGTGATCGACGAGGTGAAGAAGAGCGCGCACCCGATCATCCTGTTCATCGACGAGGCGCACACGATCATCGGCGCGGGCGGCCAGGCCGGCCAGAACGATGCGGCGAACCTGCTGAAGCCCGCGCTCGCGCGCGGCGAGCTGCGCACGATCGCCGCGACGACGTGGAGCGAATACAAGAAGTACTTCGAGAAGGATGCGGCGCTCGCGCGGCGTTTCCAGGTCGTGAAGGTCGAGGAGCCGAGCGAGCCGCTGGCCGCCGCGATGCTGCGCGGGATGTCGGGCCTGATGGAGAAGCATTTCAACGTGCGGATTCTCGACGATGCGATCACCGAGGCCGTGCGCCTGTCGCACCGCTACATCAGCGGCCGCCAGCTGCCGGACAAGGCGATCAGCGTGCTCGACACCGCGTGCGCGAAGGTCGCGCTCGCGCACAGCGCGACGCCGGCCGCGATCGACGATACGAAGAAGCGCATCGAGCGCATCGATGCGGAAATCGCGTCGCTGGAGCGCGAGGCGGCGGGCGGCGCGGCGCACGATGAGCGGCTCGGCGAGTTGCGCGGCGCGCGCGACGCGGCGCTCGAACAACTGGCGAAGGATGAGGAACGCTACGAAGCCGAGCGCGTGATCGTCGCCGAGATCACCGAGCTGCGCGACGCGCTTGACAAGGCACGCGGCCCGTCGGAAGACGGCCAGCCGGTCGACGTGCAGGCTACCCGCGAGAAGCTCGCCGAACGCGTCGCGGCGCTGCACGCGCTGCAGGGCGGCGAGCCGATGGTGCCGTTGCAGGTCGACGGTCACGTCGTCGCCGAGATCGTCGCCGCGTGGACGGGCATTCCGCTCGGCCGGATGGTGAAGGACGAAATCGACACCGTGCTGAACCTGCAGCCGCTGCTGACCGCACGCGTGATCGGCCAGGACCATGCGCTGGAGGCGATCGCCCAGCGTGTGCGCACCGCGACCGCGAACCTCGAGGACCCGAACAAGCCGCGCGGCGTGTTCATGTTCGTCGGGCCGTCGGGCGTCGGCAAGACCGAGACGGCGCTGGCGCTGGCCGACATCCTGTACGGCGGTGAGCGCAAGATGGTCACGATCAACATGAGCGAGTACCAGGAAGCGCACAGCGTGTCGGGCCTGAAGGGGTCGCCGCCGGGCTACGTCGGTTACGGCGAAGGCGGCGTGCTGACCGAGGCCGTGCGCCGCAACCCGTATTCCGTCGTGCTGCTCGACGAGGTCGAGAAGGCGCACCCGGACGTGCTCGAGATGTTCTTCCAGGTGTTCGACAAGGGCACGATGGACGATGCCGAAGGGCGCGAGATCGACTTCCGCAACACGCTGATCATCCTGACGTCGAACGTCGGCTCGGCCGCGGTGATGCAGGCTTGCCTGAACAAGCCGGTAGAGGAACTGCCCGATCCGGACGCGCTCGCCGAGACGCTGCGTCCGCAGCTGTACAAGACCTTCAAGCCGGCGTTCCTCGGCCGGATGAAGGTCGTGCCGTATTACCCGATTTCCGACGACGTGCTGGCCGAGATCATCGAGCTGAAGCTCGAACGCATCCGCCGCCGGATCGAGGCGAACCACAAGGCCGCGTTCGAGTGGGACGAGTCGCTCGTCGATGCGGTGCTCGCGCGCTGCACCGAGGTCGACTCGGGCGCCCGCAACGTCGACCACATCCTGAACGGCACGCTGCTGCCGGAGATCGCGGGCCACGTGCTCGGCCGGATCGCCGACGGCGCGGCGATCGCGCGCATCGCGGTGCGCGCGGACGAGGCCGGCGAATTTGCGTACACCGTCGAATGAGCCCCCGCACGCGACATCTGATGCATCAACGGATTCACTGAACCATGCCGATCAATCTCCCCGAGCTGCTGACGCCGATCAGCGATGCGTCGCCCAGTGGCGACGACCTGCTGTTTTCGAACGAATTCGACGCGATCCAGGACGCGCGGCGCTACGACGACCCGACGCTCGACCAGGGCGAATGGGTAACCGAGATCAAGGAGGCCGACTGGGGCTTCGTCGTCGACCATGCGGGCGAGCTGCTGCGCACGCGCACCAAGGACCTGCGGCTCGCCGTGTGGCTGACCGAGGCGCTCGCGCTCGAGGACGGCATCACCGGCCTCACCGAAGGCTATGCGCTGCTCGAAGGCCTGTGCCGCGACTTCTGGGACACTTTCCACCCGCTGCCAGAGGACGACGACATCGAGCACCGGCTCGGCAACGTCGCGTGGCTGTCCGGCCGCACGGCCGAGCTGCTGCGCGCGGTGCCGCTGACGGACGGCGCATCGAATGCGTTCAGCACGCTCGATTGGGAAGTCGCGCAGCACGTCGCGCAGTCGATCAAGCGCGACCCCGAACACGCGGACGACATCGCGCGCGGCAAGCCGTCGATCGACCAGATCGACGCGTCGCGACGCGTGACGTCGATCGCGTTCTACACGGCGCTGCTGGCGAACCTGAAGGCGTTCGAATTCGCGCTCGATGCGTTCGAGGAGCGGCTCGTCGATCGCGCGGGTGATTCGGCGCCGAGCTTCCGGCAGGCGCGCGACGCGTTCGAGACCGTGTACCGGCTCGCCGAGCGCTTTGCGCGCGAACAGGGCTATACGGGCAGCGCGCCGCACGCGCAGGCGGCGCCGCAGGCCCAGCCCGAACGCATCGAGCCGGTGTTCGGCCAGCCGATCCAGACCGAGGAGACTCACGTGCAGCAGCAGACCGCTTCGCGTCCGCCGGTGACGCAGATGATCGCCGGCATCCAGAACCGTGCGCAGGCCGTCGACCAGTTGCGCGCGGTGGCGCGCTATTTCCGTCAGACCGAGCCGCACAGCCCGGTCGCGTATCTCGCCGACAAGGCGGCCGAGTGGGCCGACATGCCGCTGCACAAGTGGCTCGAGAGCGTCGTGAAGGACGACGGCTCGCTGTCGCACATTCGCGAGCTGCTGGGGGTGAGGCCCGACGAGCAGTCGTGAACGATTGTTTTTTGACCTGAGAGCGCGGGCCCGGCGGGCTCGCGATGAACAAGAAGAAGGTGACGCATGAACGTGACCGAACTGGCCCAGGCGATTCGTGGCGGCCTGATCCAGCAGGATCGGCTGCTGAAGACGGACATCCCGTCGCTGCCGAACAATGCGCTCGTGCCGCGTCGCGCCGTAACCCGCTCGGAGCTCGGCCGTGATTTCAGCGTAACGCTCGATCTGGTGTCCACCGCGAGCGACGTCGAGCTCAAGACGCTGATCGCGCAGCCGATCACGCTGTGGATTCAGCAGGCGGACAGGTCGTATCAGCCGATCAACGGCTATATCCACACGGCGCGGCGGCTCGGTGCCGACGGCGGCCTGTCGAGTTACCAGCTGCGCTTCGCGTCGTGGATGCACTTCCTCAAGTTCCGTAGCGACATGCGGTACTGGCAGGACCAGCCGGTCGACGCGATCCTCGCCGACGTGTTCGACAGGCATCCGCAGGCCAGGGGCCAATACCGGTTCGCGCTGTCGAAGCCGCTGCCGTCCCGTTCGTACTGCCGCCAGAGCGAAACCGACTGGAACTTCGTGCATCGGTTGATGGAGGACGAAGGGCTGTTCGGTTTCTGGCGGCACAGTGAAGACGGGAAGGCGCATACGTTCGTCATCACCGACGACCTGCATACCGTCGATGCGCTGTCGCCGAATACCGTCAGGTTCGATCGCTCGGGCAGCGGCGCCGAAACCGCCGGCTTCACGCAATGGACCGCGTCGCGGACCTTGCAAAGCACGCTGCATACGACGCGCACCTTCGACTACAAGTCGCCGTCGTCGGCGGGCAATCCGAACGGCACGTCGCTGCCGACGAAAAGCGGGCAGGGCGAGCTGCCCGATCAGGCGGAAATTTACGAATACACCGGCGCTTACACGTATCCGGCGCAGGACCGCGGCGAACACCTGTCGAAGATTCGCCTCGAGGAATGGGAGTCGCGTGCGAAGCGTTTCTTCGGCGTGGGCGGCGTGCGTTCGATCGACGCCGGCCGGCGTTTCACCCTCGTCGACCATCCGGAGCACGATCGCGATGCGGCGAGCGACCGCGAGTTCGCGGCCATCGGCGTCACGCGTTACATCGAGAACAATCTGCCGGCCTCCGACCACGAAGCAAGTTTCCCGTATAGCCTGCAGGACCCGCTGGCGCAGGTGAAGGCCGGGCACGGGAAAGGGGGCGCGTTCGAGGTCGGGCACGACGACGGCTCGGCCGGGTTCTATCTCGTCGAGGTCGAGGCGCAGCGCGCGAGCGTGCCGTACCGCAGCCCGTTCGAGCACCGCAAGCCCGCGATGCAGCTCGAGACGGCCGTCGTGGTCGGTCCGAAGGGCGAGGAGGTCTATACCGACGCGCTGAACCGGATCAAGGTCATGTTCGTGTGGGACCGGCAGAGCGAAGGCCGCGAGACGGCATCGTGCTGGATGCGCGTCGTGCAGTCGGATACCGGCGGCGGTTACGGCGCGGTGCATATTCCGCGCGTCGGCGAGGAAGTGCTGATCGGCTACATCGGCGGCGACTGCGATCGGCCGATCGTCATGCATCGTGTCTACAACGGGGCGGCCAAGCCGCAATGGCATAGCGACGGGCTCCTGTCGGGCTTCCGGTCGAAGGAGTATGCGGGATCGGGGCACAACGAGATGGTGCTCGACGACGCGACCGGGCAGAGCCGCGCGCGCCTGTTCAGCAGCAGCGGGAATTCGCTGCTTCATCTCGGCTATCTGATCGAGCAGAACGGCAACACGCGCGGTGCGTATCTCGGCTCGGGTTTCGATCTGCGCACGGATGCGTACGGCGCGATGCGCGCGGGCCAAGGGCTGTACGTGACGACGCATCCGAAGCAGGCGAACAGTCAGCCGCTCGATGCGAGCGAGGCGAAGCAGCAGCTTGGCAGTGCGGGCGGGTTGATCGAGTCGATGTCGCAGGTCAGCGAGATGCATCAGGCGGAGAGTCTCGGTACCGGTCGCGATGCGCTGAAGCAGTTCGCCGATGCGACGCAGAACAGCGTGGCGGGGGCGGCCTCGGGTGGCGGCAGGACGGCCGGCGGCGGAACGGGGAATGCCAATGCGTTCAAGGAACCCGTGATGCTGTTCGCGAGCCCGGCGGGGATCGGGATGGCGTCGCAGCAGTCGGTGCATCTGGCGAGCGAGCAGCAGACCAATATCGTCAGCGGGCAAAGCACGTTCGTGACCAGTGGGAAATCGCTGATCGCCGGCATCCGGGATCGCATCAGCCTGTTCGCGCAGAACGCCGGGATGAAGCTGTTTGCCGGGAAGGGCAAGGTCGAGGTCCAGGCGCACGCGGACAACGTCGAACTCACCGCGCAAAAGGCCGTGAAGATGGTGGCGGCGACCGAGGCTGTCGACGTGGCCGCGAAGCAGGAGATATTGCTGACGTCTGGCGGCGCTTACATCCGGATCAAGGGCGGCAAAATCGAGCTTCACGCACCCGGGAAAGTCGATTTCAAGGGGGCGCAGCACCAGTTCAGCGGACCGACGAGCATGCAGTATCCATTGCCCGCGATGCCGGGCGGCACGTGCAAGCAATGCGTGCTGAACGCGCACAGCGGTCGTGAGTCGATGGTCGAGGCGGATTGATGGATGAAGTCAACGATACGGTCGCCCGGAACGACCCGGTCGGCGCGAGCGAAGCGGTTGACGCAGAACCGAATCCACGCGAGCCGGAGTGGCCGGCGTTTCTCGAGACGCTGAAGGCTTCGGCCACGCGTCCGGACGACGCGGGCAGTGTGATGCGGCTTTACGCACTCGTCGATACGCGCGGTTATCAGGAGCTGGACGTGCAGCTCGCGGCGGTGCCTCGCCTGCGCTGTGCGTCTCTCTGGGCGGATACCGGGCTCGACGCTTATACGGATATCGCGCCGTACTTGATCGCGTTCGATCACGATGCGATCAACGAAGAGAACGCCGAGCAGCATCGGCTGCTGCGTCAGCTGTGGTTGGAGGCGGTCGACCTGCATGCGGTGACGTGGCTGTGGTCGACTTGGTCGTTCGATGCGCTCGATCAGCATTTGCGCCAGTACGTGCAGTACAAGCTGCCCAACGGCCGCGCGTACTACCTCTTCTTTTTCGACAACCATGTATTGGGGCGACTTCGACAGGTGTGGAGCGATACGCAGGCGCAGCAGTTCGTTGCGCCGTTCGGCGAGATCCGATATCGCGACAGGCGGCTCGGCGAAGTCGTGTGGCGCAATGACATGCCGGCGAATGAAGGTGCAGTACCGGTGGGTGATGCGCCGGGTCTCAGCGAGCGGCAGCATGCGCAACTGATCGAGCTCGGATATCCGGACAAGCTCGTGCTGAAGTTCCGCGAGACGATGGGGGCGATGGTCGATCACCTGTCCGATGTGGAGCTGCATGATCGAGTAGTCGCGCAACTCGATCGCGCTGCCGCGCACGGGATTGCAGAAGAAGCGGAATTGCAGTGCTACGTAATGACGGGCGTGCTGGTTGCGCCGCGGTTCGACGAGCATCCGGCCGTGAAGTCGTGTCTCGAGGCCGCGTCGCGCGGAGAAACGAGCGTCGATGCGGCACTGGCCTCGATCGACGATGCGACGTGGGACGCGATTCGCGATGCGCACGAGCGGGGATTGCTGGAGGCGCGTAGTGACGTGGCGTAGGTCCGGGCTCGTGGTGGGGCTGCTCGCGGTGGCTTTGAGCTTGAGCGCGTGCGGCAAGTCGGAGCCGGTGTATAGCGGAATTTCCGTGATGGGCCGGAACTATCTGCCGTACAACATGAGGGGTTTCACCGTTACCGATGCATACGGGAATAGGGCGCGTGGCGGGGGCGATGATCCGCCGGGAGCGGGTGGCGGGAGTCTGACATGCTGCTACAAGCTCAAGGGGACGGAATTCACGGTCAGGTGGGAGTACTACGATGTCGACCAGTGGCACAAAGGGGACAAGCAGACGTTCCGTGCCGAGGCGAAGGTGTCGATGCCGCCGTCCCGGTCGCCGGACGATGTGGGTTCCCGGATTTTCGAAGCGCACTTCTTTCCGGACCGGCATGTCGAGTTCCAGTTTCCCGGCCAGATGCTTGATGATGCACGGCTACCGATCATCGAAGTCGTGAAATGGGTGAAGCGGTATCAAGGGCAACTGGACAAGCGATACGACGAGCGCGAGGACCAGCAGTTTCGTCGTGTTGCCCGGATCGTGGCGTCTGCATGGTTGAAATATCGTCTGACCGACCGTAACGATTTGGAGCAGTACGCCTACTTCAGTTTGCTCATCAACAGCCAATTCGATACGCATCCGGACGCTCAGCGCATATTGAAGGCCACGACCAGCCAGCCGGGTGCATTTGCAAAGTGGGCTCTGTCGCTTTCGAATCAGGTGCGCTCCGAGATGGCAAGCGGGAAATTCGTGGCGGTAGCTGCACCGCCGATAGCTGACGGTTTGCTGCCGTTAGCGCGTGTGGACGAGGCTCTGCATGGTTGATTGTGCGGAGAACTGCTCGCGGAATGAAAGAAGGGCGGCTTGCGTGGCAGACGGAACAATACCGATGCGCCGATATGTCGGTAACGCATGCTGGACAATCTTCGGAAGGAAAATGTCAGTGAATAGAGCGACGAGATTTTCAGGTCTAGCGAACCGTGTTCTGGCAGGGTGTCTGCTCGTGACGGCCATGGCGGCGTGCGGCAAGTCAGAGCCGACATATAGTGGCGTTTCGGTTATCGCTCACAACTATCTGCCGTACAACCTGGACGGGTTTACCATCACCGATGCCCACGGAAACAAGGCAGGCGGAGGGAATAGTTTGCCGGGCGGCGGCGGCGGCGTGACGTGTTGTTACAAGCTCCAGGGAACCGAGTTCACGGTCAAATGGAATTATGTCGACGTCGACCAGTGGCACAAAGGCAACGAGGAAACGCTTCACGGAGAGGCAAAAGCGACGTTGTCTCCGTCACCGGTTCCCGAGAAGATAGGTGATCGAATTCTCGAGGTTCACTTCTATCCGGATCGCCACGTCGAGCTTCAGTTTCCCGGCGCGCTGATAGATGAATCGCGTGTTCCGATGATCGATGTGTCGCGCTGGATGGCGAGCCGGTATCAGGCGCAATTGAGCAAGCGGTACGACGAGCGTGAAGACCAGCAGTTTCGCCGTGTTGCGCGAGTTGTCGCAATGGCATGGCTGAAATACCGCCTCACCGATCTCGACGATCTGAAACAGTACGCTTACTACAATCTGCTCGTGAATAGTCGCTTTGACTCGCATCCGGAGATCCAGCGCATGTTGCAAGCGGATGCGGGCAAGCCGGGGGCCTTCGCGAAGTCTATGCAATCGTTGCCGAAAAACATCCAGGCCGAATTGACGAGTGACAAGTTCGAGCCGGTTGCGGTGCCACCCATCCCTGATGGGCTGATTCCGCCGGCACGCGTGGAGGAGAAAAAGCATGGCTGATAAAGTCAAACTTGATCCAGATGATGCAACGCCGACCTCCGTCTACGCACAAATCGCCAAGCAGAACGCAACGATGTACCCGAAGGGTGATTGCATGCCGTGCGGGGCGACGATTCGGATGGGCTTTTTCTTCGATGCATTCGGACGCCATCGCGATATCGACGATCAGTCGAGTTCGCAGTATTCCAATATCGCCCGGCTTTGGGAGGCGCATCGGGACCTTGAGGATCCGAGGCGGCCCGCGAATCAGTTCTGGTTCCGCTTCTATTATTCCGGATTGGGCACGCCGCTCAACGAGTCAGCTAAAGCCAATGAATGGATCAATGCAGGCGTAGCCGCATGCAAGATGGCCGGCAAGAAGGCATTGAGCGGAGCGGAGTCGGCTGCCAAGTTGTTCACTCGTGTCAACACACCGATCGAACAGGCGAACGTAAAAAAGCGCGTCGACGGCGTCAAGAAGCAACTCCTTGATGGATTTCTGGATGGCGATTTTTCGCTTCGACCGATTGATAAGGCATTCCAGGATCTCAGGAAGGATATCGAGCACATTCCCGCTCAGGCGCGACGTGTGATGAATGTGTTGAATGCATCGCAGGAGCGCTACTGGCAACGAACCAAGGCAATGGGAACGCTGCTGTGGCGCAACGCGAAAAACGACTTCAAGAACAATGTCAAAGGCGCTCCGATGAAGGCAGGCTGGGCGGTTGCGCGCAGTCTTTTTGTCGGTATAGCGATGGAAAATGTGCCGATCGTGCGCGACAATTCCGTTATGGCCAAGGCGTTTGGAACGGGTGTCGATACCCGGTTGATCGCAGCGAAGGACCAGTTCAAAGCCGCGTACGAGGCCGTGAAGAACCAGATGCCGAACGTTCGGGCCATCGAGGTATCGGTGTTCGGTGCGGACCGAGGGTGCGTGCTTGCACGCGCGTTCATCAACGATCTGGCTGAGAAGTACAAGCGTAGGGACGATACGGATCTCGCTATTGAAGGCGTGTCGATCCAGATCAAGTTCGTCGGATTGCTCGATGCCGTTTCGTCCGTCATGTCGGAGGAAGCCGGGGAACTGATCGGTATGGTGCCTTATCTGGGTATGCTGAAGACCAGCTTCAAGGATCGTCCTCTCGCGATACCGGCCAGCGTGCAGCGCTGCGTTCATTTCGCCGCAGCACATGAGATGCGCTTCTATCAGCGTCTCGACAGTCTTGAGAAGACCCGTGGCGAGCAGTATCTCTACCCGGGTACGAGTTGCGATGTCGTCGGTGGCGCGCCGAGCGGGTCCCTGGGGGTCAACGCGGAGCTGATGCGAGTTCCGCTGCAAGACATGTTGCTGGAGGCGATCAAGGCGGGCGCCGCCATGGACACCATGGAAGATTTGTACCTGTACAACGCGCCGGTGTTCAAGCGCTTCAAACTCTCGGATCCGATCAAGTACGGTGGTAAGGAATTTCGAATCAAAGCGCTGGTCAATGCCTACCGCACGCTCGTCCCGCGCAAGTCCGGTGCCGATTTCATGGAACATTCGAAAGTCTTCATGCGCTGGATTGCAGCCCGCTACATGGATCCCGAATTCCGTCGCACGATTTCCGATCCCGTCGCCGACTGGAAGCGCAACATGGCCGACGCCGACCTGCAGCGCAAGACCGCGAAGTCGCAACTCGACTGGGAGCTTCAGCGACAAGGCATCAATATGAGCATGCTGGCCAGCCGCAGCCAGGACGAGCAGGCGAAGCTTCGGGGCATGAAGGCGGCGAGCGACGCAGCGCAAAAGCGTTATGAGAAATTGATCGCGGAGGCACCGAAGGACTATTCGACGGTCTGGGAGCGTCTTGAGAAGGAAGCGGAAAAGAAGCTGCGCAGCGCGTCGTATCAGGAGGGCCTGAAGCAGTCCGTCGAGCGCATCCGCAACATGCCGGATTCGTGGGATTCCGATAACAAGGTCAGCGCGGATGCGGTCGAGGTAGCCATGCTTCCCGAAGCCGAGATGGAACTCGTGTCGGCCTGGAAAGAAGGGATCGAGGGCAAGCACCCGTTGCCGCCGGACGTGATGGCACTGTTCGACATGCTCGTTCACGACACGTTGCTGACGAGCTGGCAGGACCATGTGCTCGCTCCGTCGCTGTATTTCCGCACGCGGGACAAGGACGAGTTCGGTTCGACCGATCTCGCCAAGGAAGCGAAGCAACGCCAGAAGGACGATCGCGTTGCTGCACGTATCGACCAGGCCGCCAAGCAGAGCCAGGAATGGGCGCGTGGCTACAAAGCCGGCGCAACACCGCCTCCCACCGGACATTGACCCGCCGAATGCGTCGCACGCCCATGCTGGATCTTGTCCCTGAGCGCCTGGACATCATTCCGGGCAGGCGGCCCCCGCGTTCGTGTGGCTGGCGTTCCACCACATCGCGCATCATCGCGGCGAGTTTGCTGTCCATTTCGATGTCGGCTTGCAGCCACGCCGACCCTGCCTACACCGGCGTTTCGATAGAAGCGTTGAATTATCTGCCGTACAACCTCACCAGATTCGCAATCTCCGACCAATTCGGCAACACGGTGCGCGGAGGCGGAGACCTGGAACCGGGGGCCGGAGAGGGCAGCATCGCCTGCTGTTATTCGTTGAAAGGCACGAACTTCAAGGTTCGATGGGCGTACTACGATGCGGACGATTGGCGACCGGGCGAGCAGGTGAAGAAGCAATGGGCGGAAGCGGGCGTGTCGTTACCGCCAACCAAAATGCCGGACTCGATCGGTTCCCGCATTCTCGAGATTCACTTCTATCCCGATCACCATGTCGAACTGGCATTGCCGGGCGAAATGCTGGGAAGTACGCGCTTACCCATCGTGGATGCTTCACGGGGACTGATGAAACGGTATGAGAGTCAGCTTGGCAGGAAGTATCAGGACAATGACGCGCAGTTACACCGTCGAATTTCGAGAGCCGTGGCGGAAGCATGGCTCAAGTATCGCTTTACCGATCTCAGCGACCTCGAGCAATACGCGTATTACGCGCTTCTGGTAAATCCTCGCTTCGACGCGCACCCGGATATGCAGCAGATCATCCAGTCGAGCAAGGCAAAGCCTGGTGCGTTCGCGAAGGCGGTAGCAGCGTTGCCCCCAGCGGTTGCGAAAGCCCTCGCGCACGACCGATTCGGGGCGGTTGCGGTACCGTCGATTTCTGCGGGATTGCTACCGTCATCCCGCGTCGAGAATGGCCAGGCCCCGAGCTAGCGTCTCAAACGCACTTCGATTTGATCCACCGATGTGACGTCACGGCGCGTCCGTGTCGAGGCCCAATCGTGAAGGCAGTCGGCGCCTTCGACGAAGTCGACCGCCGGCACGAAGCCGGCGCGGGGGCCCGCCCCAAGCCGCCCCGCTTACTGCCCCACCCGGAACTCGATCCGCCGATTCCTCGCCCTGCCATCCGCCGTATCGTTCGGCGCAATAGGCTGATCCGGGCCCACCCCCGTCGTCGTCATCTGCTGCGGCGGAATGCTCTTCGTGATCAGATACCCCTTCACCGCATCCGCGCGCGCCTGGCTCAGCGCGATGTTCGACGTCCGGTTCCCCGAGTTGTCGGTGTGGCCGATGATGTCGACCGTGCGGTTCTGCATCTTCGCCAGCGCGGCCGCCATCTGGTCGAGGATCAGCTTGCCCTGCGGCGTCAGCGTCGCGCTGCCGGTCTCGAACTCGATCGTCCGGTTCGCGAGCGTCTGGTCGAGCACGCCCTGTTCGGACGCCGACACGCGCAGCCCGTTCTTGATCGTGTACGTCGGGTTCAGCGTGTTCGCCATGTCGCTCGCGAGTTGCTGGCGCTGCGCCTCGTTGTGCACCTCGCCCTTCATCTCGATCTGCGTGCCGTTGATCTTCAACTGGCCCTTGCTGATCTGCTTGAGCTGCGCGCCGAGCAGCTTCTGCACGTTCGCGCTCCAGTTCGGCGGCGTCGCGACGTCGCCCACCTCGACCTGGTCGACGACGTTCGTCGCGCCGTAGGTATCGCGCAGCTTCTGCAGCACGGCGGCCTTGGTCGCCTCGTCGGGCACCTTGCCGCCGACCACTACCTGGCCGGGCGTCGCGTTCGCGGGCGGCGGCGCGATCGTGCCGGCGGTGCCGTGCACCACCGTGCCGGACGCGCCGCCGGCGTTCGGGTTCGCCTGCGGCAGCGCGGTCGTCGCGACCGTGCCGTTGCCGACCGGCGTGACGGTCGCGCCCGTGTTCTGCGCGAAGGCCGCGCCGCTCGCGACGAGGCCGGCCGCGAACAGCGCGGCGAGGGCGGGCGAGACGGTGGCCGACAGGCGCGCGCGCCGGACCTGAATCGTGCGATGCATGCCGTCAGCCTCCGATGAACGCTTCGCGGAACGCGTCGATGGCGACGCGCAGCGAGAGTTGCGGTTGTTCGAGGTAGCTGACGAGCTTGCTGATCTGGTGATCGTTTTGCGCATGGGCGTCGATCCACTCGGGATCGTCGATGTCGATGTTGTGGGCGGCGTAGGTCTGCGGGTCGACGACGCTCAGCAGCGTCTTCGCCGACGCGCCGTTGAAGCCGATGACGAGCCGTTCGCGTTCGGCGATCGTGCCGATGAAGATCGCAAGCTCGAAGTCGGCCTGCGCGACGAACGGCGCGATCAGTTCGAGCCAGAACGCGGCGACGAGGCTGCGGTAGAACGGGTCGACCGGCAGCGGCAGCGTGAGGCCGCGCTCGATGTGCGACGAGCCGCTCTGCATCACCGGGCGCAGCAGCGAGCCGAGCGCGAGCATCGCGCCGCGCAGCCGCACCGGATGACCGCTTTCGAGCAGCATCTCCTGCAGGCCGTACAGCGTCTGGTGTTCGACGAAATCGTTGAAGGTGCCGTCATGCGACGTGCCGGGGCCGCCGATGTCGATCGGCACCTGCGTGTCGCCGAGCGCCTGCAGCGCGCCGGGCGGCTCGTCCTTGCCGAGCAGCGGCGGGATCTGCGCGGCGACGCGCGACCACAGCCGCGCGAACGCGAGCGGGCTGCGCGCGAGGAACGCGAGCGGCCGGTCGACCTCGAGCGCGGTCGCGCCGAGGAACGGGAAGCGGCGCATCGACACGTCGTGGCTCGCGACCATGTGGCCCGCGATCGCGAGCTTGCTGCGCGAGCCGAGGAACGCGAAATGCATCGGCTTCGCATCCTCGTAGACGATCTTCCAGCGCGGATCTTCCGCGAGCAGTTCCAGTGCCTGCGCGATCCAGCGATCGAGCGTCTGCAGCAGTTGCGGATTGTGCGCGCTCTTCACGAAGTCGCCGCGCGACGGAATCTTGCCGAAGTAGGCGATTTGCGCCTGTACGGTTTGCGTCATTGCGCCCTCTGTGCATTCGTTGCGTTGGCGGCCGCGACGGCCGGCGCGGCGCCCGGCGTGCCGGCGCCGGCTTGCGTCGCGTTCTGCGCGGCGCCCGCGCTCGCGTCGGCGACCGACGACGGCAGCTGCAGGCCGCGCAGGCTCTGCTGCTGCGGCTGGTCGCCGCCACCGGCCGACGGTTGCGACGTGCTGATGATGCGCATCGTCACCGACACGTTCACGCTGCCCTGTGCCCACGTCAGGTCGAAGGTGCCGTCCGGACGGCGCTTGCGCTGCGCCGAGTTGATCAGCTTCTCGAGACCGTAGCGGCCCGGCTCGTTGACGAGCTGCACCGTGCGGCCGTCGAAGGTCGTCGCGGACAGCGTCGCGCCCGGCGCGCCCTGCGGGTTCGGCCACACGAAGTTGGTCCACTGCGGCGGCGTGTTGCGGTAGCGCAGCTGCTGGCCGTCGATCGCGATCGTGTATTCCGTCGTGCCCGTGCTCGGTTGCGGCAGGATCTGGAACACGGTCTGCGGTTCGGCCGACGCGGCCGCGCTGCCGGCGGCGCCGCCCGCGAGCGGCGCGACCCAGCGTGCGAAGCCGTTCGTGAAGTCCGGCGTGAGCCCGATGCCCATGTCGCCCCACGTGCGGGCGGCGAGCGTGTCGCCGCGGCGCACCGCGAGCGGCCCGAGCGTCGTGCCGACGAACTTCGCGATCGAGCCGTCCGGACCGAACACCTGCGCGATCTCGCCGGCGCCGGCCTCGACCTTCGCGTTCGCCGCGAACGGGTACTTGGTCGCGAGCGAGCTCTGGAACGGCTGGTAGACCTGCGCGTTCCACACCTTGTTGACTTCGGCGCTGGCCGGCTGGATCACGACCGCGAACGCCTGCATCAGCGGCCGCACCAGCAGCGGGCGCAGCGACTTGCGTTGCGAATCGGTCAGGCCCGTCAACATCTGCTCGTCGACGAGCTTCAGCGAATCGGCGAGTTCCGAACCGTTGCCGTCGAGCGTCTGCTGCATCAGCTGGCGCGCGCCCGGCCCCGGGTCGCCCTGGTTCTTGATCACGTTGAAGCGGGTGCGGACCTTCGACAGCGACTCCATGTAGCCCTTCAGCATCGACGTGCCGTCATGCGTCGCGACGATCCGCGCGAGTCCGACGAATTCCTGGCCGATCGGACCCATCGGCACCTCGGCCGGATTGCCGTTGATGTCGATGTTGGCTGCCGCCATCTGGCCGGCCTGCGAGCGCGTGAACAGTTGCTTGACCCAGTTCACGACGCCCGTCTGCGCCTTCTTGATCGTCACGTTCGCGAGCGACGGGTTGTCCCACGACGTCTGGTCGTACGCGGTCTCGAGGATCTTGCGGATCGGCGAATCCTGCGGGTCGCCGAGGCGGTTCATCCCGTCGACGGCCTGGCCGAAGCTGGTGAAGCCCTGTACCGCGATGCCCTGCATGAACTTCTGCCAGTGCTGCGCGTACTCGGTCTTGTACATGCCGACGAGCGTCTTCTGGATCTGCTCGGGGCTGCCCTCGAGCGTCAGGTCGTCCTGCGTCGACGTGTTGAGCACCCAGTCCTTCGCCTGCAGCTCCTTGGTCGCCGCATCGCGGATCGCCGGCTGCACGTAGTCGAACCACGCTTCGCGCGTGAACGTGCCCGGAATCGCATAGCTGCCTGCCACGAGCCCCTGGTTGCCGTCGCCGACGATGCGCGCGATGGTCATCGGCGCGAAGCGGGTCGATGCGCGGGCCTTGATTTCCTCGTAGACGCGCTGGCGGGCCGGCATGCCGCGCACGACGCGGCGCAGGTTCTCGCGGGTCTGGTCGACGAGCGCGAGGTTCGCGTCGATCATCGGCCAGTCGTCGTCGTTCACGCGCGACAGGTAGAACGAGATCATGCGCTCGGCGCTCCGGATCATCTCGTCGCGCGGCATGTTGCCGCGATTCGTCTCGAGCCAGCCGCGCCAGAAGCGGGCGAGCTGGTCGGTCAGGTGCGCCTGTTCGACGTGACGCTTGTCGGACAGCATCAGGTAGGTCTTCAGCGCGTTGTACGCGTCCTGCACGTTGGTCGGCGACGCGTCGCTGTAGAGGCCGCCCTGCGGCGCGGCCGCCTGTTGCGGGGCGGCGGCCGGCGCGGTGCCGGACGCGGCCAGCACGGCGCCCGCTTGCGGCGCGGCGCCTGCCGCGTTCGTCGAGACCGGCAGCGTGCCGCCCTGCACGGCACCCGATTCGGGCGGGCGCGTCATCGGCACGAGTTGCTCGGGGTGCGCGTTCACGTCCTTCATGAACGACGCGAGGTTCTGCGACACCGGGGCCAGCAGGATCTGGCGCACGCCGTTGTAGTACTCGGTCAGCAGGTGCTGCTCGAGACGGTCGCCCTGGTACAGGCCGAGCGACACCGACAGCGGCTTGTCGCGGCGGAACTGTTCGAGCTGCTCGATCCGGTCCTCGATGATGTCCATCGCCTGCAGGCGCGACTGCAGGTCGTTGCGGCCCTGCTGCAGGCGCGTGACGTTGTCGAGGTCGGCCTGCACGTTCGCGACGAGCTGCTGGTTGCCGATGGTCGACCAGGTCCAGCCGCCCAGCGCGAGCGCGAGCGCCGCGACGAAGCCGAAGAAGGTCGCGTAGCGCAGCCGCGTCTTGGTCGGGCTCGCGAACTGGCGCACCGTCTGGCGGTCCGCGAAGATCACCTTCGAGAACAGGTCGCGCAGGAAGAAGCCGTTCTTCGAGAACGCGCTGTGCGGTTTCGGCAGCGCGCTGCCGTCGAGGCCGAAGCGGTGCGCGATGCGCTGCGCGGCCGCGCTGTTTGTTTCGCCTTCCTGCAGTGCGCTGGTGAAGTAGAAGCCGCGGAAGATCGGCTTGTACTGGAACGGGTTGTTCTCGAACAGCGTCGCGAGGAACGCGCGCAGCGACGGCTTGATCGTCGAGAATTCGAGCGGAAAGCTCAACTGGCCCGGCGACAGCTGGTTGCCGCGCGACAGCGACAGTTGCGCGACGCTGATTTCCTTCAGCCCTTCGTAGAGTTCCTCGAAGTGCGTGTCGAACTGCGCGACGACGTCACGCTTGTCGTCGGGCTCGTAGGGCAGGGTGGCGCCCCACACGCGGTCGTACTCGTGCTTGTCGCTGCTGCTGAAGAATTCGGTGAAGCCGGTGATCAGGTCGGCCTTCGTGAACATCACGTAGACCGGCGCGAACACTTCCAGCTTTTCGGTCAGCTCCTGAACGCGCTGACGGAGGTTCTTCGCGAGGTTGATCGCGAATTCGGGGCGATTGCCGGTGAGTTCGGCGATGCTGGCCGTGACGATGATGCCGTTGATCGGCGCCTTCGGACGGTAGCGCTTGAGCAGCCCGAGGAAGCCGAGCCACTCGCTACGGTCTTCCTCGTGCACCGAATAGCGGCCGGCCGTATCGAGCAGGATCCCTTCGGTCGTGAAGAACCAGTCGCAGTTACGCGTGCCGCCGATGCCGTGGATCACGGCGCTGTTCTTGTCCGCGAACGGGAACTGCAGGCCGGAATTGAGCACGGCGCTGCTCTTGCCCGCGGCCGGGTTGCCGATCACGATGTACCACGGCAGCTCGTACAGCGCGGAGCCGCCCGACACCTGGCCGATCTTCGACGTCTTGATCGTCTTCACCGCATCCGACAGGCGCGTGCGCAGCACGTCGAGGTCGGCCGTCTTCGCGTCCGGCGCGAGCGCGGCGGCGGCCGGTGCGGCGATCTTGCCGGTTTCCGCCTGCTCTTCCAGCACCTGGCCGAGCTGCTGGTTCGCGCGCTTCACGCGCCAGCGGCGCCACAGCGCGACGACGAGCCACAGCGCGAGGACCGCCGCGAATGCGAGCGCCGCCCACAGGAGCGGCAGCTGCAGCATGTCGGCGACGATGAACAGAATGGCCGCTAGCGCGACGATCCCGACGATCGAGAGCGTACGCGGATGAGTCAGCACGTTGAGGATGCGTTGCATAGGACGTTCAGGTTCCGGTGCGATTCGGTGAGGCGACGCAGGCGCGTCGAGCGGCAAGGGTGGCGCCGCGATGTGTCGCCATGCTGTCAAACGGGGTGAAGGAGGCTGGCATCAATGCGCTCGCGGCATCGGAGAAGGCGCGCGCATTAACGAAAGGACGCTGTGAGATTTAAAACGGAAGCGGCGGCCGGAAAAAATCGCGCACCGGAATGCCCGATTGTTTGCGCCGCCCAAATCGTTTCCTGCCGGGTGATTAAAAAGCCCCATGCCGCCCTCATTATTTCTTGTCCGGCAGCCCTGACTAGCTGCCGCGTCCCAGTTTAAAACCGGGTTTATGGTATTCCACGTGCCCGAGATCCATCATTTTCCATCGGCCGCCCCAGGTCAGGCCGACTTGCTCGGCGACCTGGCCGTACAACTGGTAGCCGCGCATCGCCCACGGATCTTTCTCGGAAATGACCAGCTTGCCGTCGCGCAGGAATGCGTTGTCGGCCGCCAACCCGAACTGGTGATAACTCTGGAAGGCCGCCGCATTGGTCACGTTCGTGCCCATCTGCGCGAGCCGGTTCTGTCGTTCCGGGCTCCGGTAGCCTTCCAGCAGCGCCATTTCATAGCCATGTTGTTCGTGCATGATCTTGTAGACCAGCAGCAAACGCGTACGGAAATCCGGGTCCAGCAGGTTCCAGTCGCGGCTTGCATCCTTGAGCGCCGGGCGGACCTGTTCGACTTCCTTCGTGGCAAAGACTTCCGGCGGCAACGGCGGCGGCGGCACGAGTTGTTCGCCCTGCAACAGCGCGGCGATCTTCTCGTCGGGCACGCGCGCCGTGTCGTCGTACTGAAATAATTGCCGACCGCGTAACGCAATGGCCACCAATGGCGGCGTCGCAAGAATACCTGCCGACACCATAATCATCAAGCGCCGCCGAACCAGTAAATTTTGCACGTCGCTTAATGCGCCGCGCGTCACGGTTGCCGATTTAACAATTTGACTGCGCGTGCGTGCGGCGCGCTCGTTCGCACGGCGCGTCAGACGGCCATGAAACTGGGCCACGGATTCGAAAACGGTCGCGCGGATACCCGGTAAAAGCAACAGTGCCGCAACGGCGACGGCGAGGGTGAAATAGGCGACGAGTGCGACGGCAATCAAAGAAATCCCCGGAAATTGGAATTGATTGTGTTTTGCAATGCTTGCTCTTAGAATCAGGCTGCTTCGAGAGGCCGGGCTATATTATCGCGGTGAATTAAACCAGGATTCAATGAGACGCTGAATGAGTGCGCCGGAAAATTCAAATTCGAAAACTCCGCCCAGCCTGCTGTCCGATACTAAACCGGCAGGCGAGGGAGGACCTCGGCAGTCGCGCATTCTCGCGGATCTGGAAGGGCGTGTCACGCCGCCCGCCGAGCCGCCGCGCCGTTCGCTGAAGGCGCCGATCGCCGCCGTGGTGGCGTTGGTCGTGGCCGTCGGCGGCTGGGGCGCATGGCGCATGCAGCAGTCGTCGGGCGAACCGCACGTCGCGGTGGCATCCGCGACGGCACCCGCGGCGGCTGCGCCGGACAAGGCCGCGCCGGCCAGCGGCGTCGCCGTGCAGGTCGCGCAGAACGGCGCGTCCGCCGCATCGGCCGCGCAACCGGCCACGATCGTCAACGACGACTCGGCGTCCCAGACCGTTGCATCCGCATCGGCTTCCGCTGCCTCTGCGGCGGACAACAGCCGGCTGTCGCGCGCGCTCGCCAACGGCGCCGACGATGGCTCGGGCACGGCGGCCGCGGCCGGCGTCGCCGCAACCGCGGCCGCCGCAGCGGCGACGACCAGGACGGCGAAGGCCGACGCGTCGAAGAGCACGAAGGTCGCCGCTCACGGCAAGACCGACACGAAAACCGAGGCGAAGGCCGATACGAAGGCCGACACGAAGGCCGAAGCCCGCAAGCATCGCAAGGAACAGCAGGCCGAGCTCGCGCAGGCGAAGAAGCGCCGCGAAGCGACGCCGACCCGAACCGCGAAGGCGGCCGGGAAGGACGATCCGGATGCCGATCTGCTTGCCGCGCTCGTCGCGCGCACGAAGCCGGCCGACAAGAAACTTGCCGCCGAGAAGGCGCAGGCCGTGCCGACCAAGGCGTCGGCAACGACCGGCGGCTCGCTGGCGTCGCGCGTGAAGGCGTGTTCGGAGCGCGGTTTCTTCGAGGATCAGCTGTGCCGCTGGCGCGTGTGCGACGGCCACTGGGGCAAGGACCCCGCGTGCCCGAGCGCCGCGCAGTCGGAGACGCGGCAGTAACGCGTGCCGCGCGCGTCACGAGGTCTTTCCGGTCAGCGCCGCCCAGTGGGCGGCGCGTTGTTTTTGGGGCAGGAGAAGCTGCCGGTATGATGCCGTGTGACACTGTCACGAGCGCGTCACGCCCGTCGGGCATACGTCTCCTTTCTTTTCCCGGCGCGGGCCCGCGACCCGCGATGTGCGGCGCGCCGCGCGCCGCACCACCTTCGACACGATGGACCTGATCGTACAGACTTACGGCGCCGACACGTCCGGCATGGTGTGCGGATTCCGCTTCGATCCGGGCGGCGCCGGCGCGATGCTCGATGCCGACGCGGCCGCCGCATGGCTGCGCACCTGCCGCGAGCACGGCGCGGCCGCATCGGGCGATTTCGTCTGGCTGCATTTCAATCTGGCGCACGGCGCGAGCGAGCGCTGGATGCGCACGCATCTCGGGTTGCCCGACAGCTTCTTCGAATTCCTGCACGAAGGCTCGCGCTCGACGCGCATCGAGCAGGAAGACGGCGCGTTGCGCGCGATCGTCAACGACGTGATGTTCAACCTCGAGCTCACGCCGTCGGAGATCGCGACGCTGTTCGTCCACGTCGAGCGGCGCATCATGGTGACCGCGCGGCTCAAGCCGCTGCGCTCGGTCGACACGCTGCGCGCGTGCGTGCGCGACGGCGAGCAGTTCCGCTCGCCCGCGGAGCTGCTCGTGCACCTGCTGCGCGACCAGGCCGACCTGCTGATCCAGATCATGCGGCGCACGAGTGTCGACGTCGACCGCATCGAGGATCGCTTCCTGTCGCAGCGGCTCACGTCGAGCCGCATCGAGCTCGGCGCGATGCGCCGCACGCTGACGCGCCTGCAGCGCATGCTCGCGCCTGAGCCCGGGTCGATCTTCCGGCTGCTCGCGAAGCCGCCCGCGTGGCTGCATACCGAAGACGTGCAGGAGCTGCGCGAGTCGACCGAAGAGTTCTCGCTGGTGCTCGCCGATCTGGCGGGGCTCAACGAGCGCATCAAGCTGCTGCAGGAAGAGATCGGGTCGCGCCTCGACGAGCAGAACAACCGGACGCTGTTCACGCTGACGCTCGTCACCGTGATCGCGCTGCCGATCAACATCGTCGCCGGCTTCTTCGGGATGAACGTCGGCGGCGTGCCGTTCTCGGAGAACAAGCACGGCTTCTGGCTGATGGTGCTGCTCGTTGCCGGCTTCACCGCGCTGGCCGCGTGGTGGGCGTTCCGGCGCCGCGACGATCGCTAGCGCGCCATCGGGCGACGCATCAACGCATCAACGCAGCAGCGCGATCGCGCGTTCGCCGATCACCATCCCGAGCAGGCCGACGAGCGCAACGAGCGGCGGGGCCGGCGAGCGCACGTGGAGCAGCGCGTACAACACACCGACACCGACGCCCACCGCGAGCGAGGTCACGTAATCCATCATGGCGGTCTCCCGTGGGGTCCGGTGTCAGAGCTTGAGGATGACGCGCTCGCGCGCACCGGCCAGCACCGCGCGATACGCGTCGTGCGCATGCTCGAGCGGGTACACGTAGTCGTCGCCGATCGGGAACGGGCGCAGCGTCCCGTTGCCGAAGCCGGGCGCGAGCGTATCGAGGATCTGCGCGACCGCGGCCGGGCCGAGCTGCAGCGAATCGATGCCCACGAACGTGTGCTGGCCGCGATAGAACGCGAAGATGTCGAACGGCACGCTGCGCTCGATCGTCGAGATGAAGATCTGTCGCGCGCCGATCGCCATCGATGCGTTCGCCGCTTCGAAATACGGGCTGCCGACCGTGTTGTAGACGATGTCCGCGCCGTGGCCGCCGGTCAACTCGCGTACCGCGTCGGCCACCGTCCGGCTCGATGCGTCGATCATGGGGACGTCGCCCGACGCATGGCCGCGATAGTCGCCGGGCCCGCGCTCGACGCCGATCACGGTCGCGCCGCGCGCGGTGGCGAGCTGGATCGCGGCCTGGCCGACCTTGCCGTTCGCGCCGAACACGAGCACGACGTCGTCGGCCGTCGGCAGGCCGGCCCGGCGCAGGCCCTCGTATGCGGTGACGAACGGCACGCCCACGCCGGCCGCCTCTTCGAGCGTCAGCACGCCCGGCTTGCGGCGCACGTGCGCGGCGTCCAGCACGAGCCATTCCGCATGCGAACCGTCGCGCCCGACGCCGAGATCGCCGCCCGAACCCCACACCGGCGCGCCGATCCAGTTGTCGGGGCCGCTGCGTACGATGCCGGCCCAGTCGCGCCCCGGCGTGCGCGGCCACACCGCATGCGGCATGCGGCCGAGCGCGGCCTTCACGTCGCTCGGGTTCACGCCGGCCGCGCGCACCTCGATTAGCATCTGGCCGTCGGCCGGTACGGGCGGGGCGATGTCCCGGACGCGCGCGTCGAGCGACTCGATGTCGGCGGCGGGGGTGTCGAAGCGGATGCTGCGCATGATGATCTCCATGAACGATGGCGGCCGCCCGGCCCGGCGGGCCGGCGCGTGCGGCGGATGAAACCGGTGAATGCAGTCTAGTGGGCCCGGTTTGACGCGGAAACGTGCAAAGGCGGATGATTGCTTTGCGTTTTCCGCATAGCCAAATTCGCAGGCTCACGAATGGACGACTTCCTTTCCCCGCACCTCGCGCTGTTCGTCGACGTGGTCGACCAGCAGAGCTTCTCGGCGGCCGCGCGCCGGCTCGGCGTCGCCGCGTCGTCGGTCACGCGGCGCATCGACCGGCTCGAGACGCAGCTCGGCATCCGTCTCCTGCATCGCACCACGCACGCGCTGCGGCCGACCGAGGCCGGGCAACTGCTGTACGGGCGCGCGACCCGGATGCTGGCCGAGTTGCGCGGATTGCAGGAAGACCTGCACAGCCAGCACGACGAACCGGGCGGGCTGCTGCGCATCGACTGTCCGGCGCCCTTCGGCCGGCGGCACCTGATGGCCGCGCTGGCCGCGTTCATGCAGCGCTATCCGGCGCTGCAGGTCGACCTCGTGCTGACCGACAGCATGGTCGACCTGCAGGGCGCGCGGCTCGGCTCCGACGTCGATCTCGCGGTGCGCATCGGCCCGCTCGAGGACACGCGTTTCGTCGCGACGGTGCTGGCGCCGCAGCGGCGCGTGCTGTGCGCGAGCGCGGCCTATCTCGCACGGTGCGGGGAGCCCGCATCGCCCGACGCGCTCGCCGGCCACGACTGTCTCGCGTGGCATGGCGCGCCGCCGCCCGGCGCGTGGCGCTTCGGCGAGCGCCGTCACGTACCGGCGCAGCCGCGGTTTCGCAGCAATCATTCGGAAGCGTTGCTCGAGGCGGCCATCGACGGGCTCGGTCTCGCGCACCTGCCGACCTGGCTTGCGGCGGACGCGCTGCGCGACGGACGGTTGCGCGCGCTGCTGCCGCAGTACGCGGCGGCGCCCGAGCCGGCGACGATTCACGTGCTGCGCCAGCAGGCGCGCGGCAGTGCGCGCACGTCGCGGCTCGTCGCGTTCCTCGCCACATGGTTCGCGCAACCGGCGTGGGACGCCGCGTGGGCGTGACGGCGAACGAACGCCGCGCCCCATGAAAAAAGGGCCTCGCATGCGAGGCCCGTCAACAGGTCGGAGAAACCGGTACGCCGGCCGGCGCCGCGGGTCGTGCGGTACCGGCCGGACGCGCACCGTTACTGCGTCACTACCTTGCGCGGCTTGAAGAGGCCCTGGTATTGCCGTGCCGGACGTTCCTTCGTCACCGCTTCGATGCCGCCGAAGGTCGGCGTCTGGCGCAGCTTCATCGCGGCCGGCGAAGCGACCGAACCGATCGACGTCGAGCGCGAAGCCGGCGCGAGGTTGTTCGCGACGAGCAGCGCCGCTTCGCTCTTCAGGTTCGCCAGCAGCACCGGATCGGTCGAGCTGTTCACCTGCGTGAGCAGCCCGCTCCAGGCCGTGTCGCTGTAGTTCACGACGTAGTAATCGAGACCGCTCGGATCGGCGACCACGCCCGTGCAGCCTTCGATTCGCGTCTGCGCCTGCGTATCCTTCAGCGCGAGCGTCGTGCGTTTCGCGAGACCCTGACCGTACGCGAGCGTGATCGGCACCGTCCACTGCAGGCCCGGATACGCGTTCTTGTTCGGGAACGGCTGCTGTTTCAGCGTGACGACCGTCTGGTTCTTCGTCAGGTCGCACTGCGTGTCGAGCGAGATCAGCGGCACGCCGGTCTGGCGCACGTAGCTGTCGCCGATCGGGCCGACCGCCTGGCCGCTTTCCTTCGACAGCGCATCCCACAGACGCTTCGGCGTCCCGTTGCCGAACGAGTAGTCGACCAGGTACTGCTGCAGGCCCTTACGCAGCGTCTGCTCGCCGAGATAGTTCTCGAGCGTCTTCAGCACGTGGCCGCCCTTGTCGTACGTGAACGCGCTGGCGCTCAGCACGAAGTCGTTCGACGCCCAGTCGTTGAAGTTCGGCGCGACCGGGAACGCGTTCGGGCCGATGTCGCGATTGATCACGCGATACTTGTTCTTCACCTGGTCGAGCCAGCTGAACTCGTTGGGGAAGAACTGGATCGTCGTCTTCGTCTCGAAGAACGTCGCGAACGATTCGTTGAGCCACACGTTGTCCCACCAGTCGGTCGTCACGAGATCGCCGAACCACTGGTGAGCCACTTCGTGCGTCAGCACTTCGTTGCCGTAGTGCGACATCGGCTGCCCCGGCTGCGGCAGGATGTCGTCGGCGAACTCGAGGATCGAGCCCCAGTTCTCCATCCCGCCGAAGTTCAGGTCCTTCTGCTCCTTGAACGCATCGTTCGCGGCCACCGTGTCGAACTTCGTGAGCGGCAGCGGGATGCCCGTGTAGCGGTAGTAGTAGTCGAGCGCCTGTTTGGTGCGGTCCATCGCCGGCTTCGCCCACTCGCTCATGCCCGGCGGCGTGAACACACGCAGGTGCAGGCCGCCCTTGCCGCCCGGCAGCGGGCTCGTGAAGTCGTCCTCGTAGGTGTCGAACAGGCCGCCGCCGAAGAACAGCAGGTACGACGGCATCGGCGGGGTCTTCTCGAACTGCACGAGCTTGTAGCCGCCGCCGACGTTGGTCGACGGCTTCTCGGCCGCGTTCGACACGACGCGCCAGCTTTGCGGCACTTCGGCCGTCACTTCATAGGTCGGGCGGAACGCCGGCTCGTCCCAGCCGGGGAACCACTGGCGCGACAGGTTGGTTTCGCCCTGCGTCAGGATCGCGCCGCTCGTCTTGCCGTCGGTGCCCTTCAGGTCGACGCGGAACACGCCTTCCGCGGCCGAGCAGCCCGGATACGGATCGTCGCCGCAGCTGCCGCCTGTCTGCGTGGCCGGATCGTCGTACGACTTGAAGTTGATGATGCCCGACCACTCCATGTGCAGCGAATAGTTACCCGGCGCGATCGTGCCGGCGACGGGGCGCAACTGATAGAAGTCGCCCTTGTCCTGCGGCGTCGCGATCAGCTGGATGTTGCCCGGCTGCAGCGTGATGCGGCCGTTGGTGAACTTGATCCGGTGGCCGGCGATCACGATGTTGTTGACCGGCTTCAGCACCTTGATTTCGACGTCGGCGCGGCCGTCGAACGCGTTCAGTGCGTCGTTCGGGCGGAACCACAGCCGGTAGTTCACGGGCACCACGGTGTCCGGCAATTCGACAGGCGAGACGCTCTTGTCGACGTTGGATGCGCTCGGCGGCGCGGTGACGGCGGGCGACGAGCTGGTATGCGGCGCGCCGGCGGAGCTGAGCGCGGAAGCGGAGCCCGCACCGCCGTCGTCGCCGCCGCACCCGGCGAGCGCGAGTGCGGCGACGAGCGGCAGATAACGCATCTTGCGAATATGAATCGACATGACTGAAACCTCGATTGTTGAAAGAATCGTTCAGTGCTGCGAAAGCGCCGGCAAAAGCAATCCCCTCGCCGTTTAATCAACAGCGAAAAAATGCCAATGACGGATTATTCGAAAAGACGGCGGCCGACTACGTAAAGGTAATCATGGTTTACTGCCCCCTCTGGATTTTCCGGATGTCGGTTAACTGGCCGGTTCAAAATGGCCGGGCGCGTGTTGTACTGAATTGATTTCGCGCGCACGACACGGGGCCGCACGCCCGACGCGGGCGCGCAATCCCTTTGAACCGACGACCTACGGGGCTGGCCGGGCCAGTCCGCAGGACGGAAGGACAGCGTGTCGCCGTCCCGTAAATTCGCCGTCATGCGGCTTCAAGGTTTGTCGGCTTGCTCCAAGGATGCGTAAATATACTTGATGGTTTTGGGTAAAGGAAACGAAAAATTTAGAAAGAGCATCTATTGAATTCCGGGCGCTTCATTGAATGCTGAAAGTCATTAATGCGCTTTCCGTTTAGCCGGTAATTTCGTAGTTTTAATCTATTAACGATCTTGCGGTGCTGCAAAAACTACGAAACCCGGTGACGGTTGGCATGGTCGGTACAATGCATCGACGACCCGTTCACCGATTGCCGCGAGGAGACTGTCCCATGCCACGAGCCCTGTTCCATATCGCGCCGCTGCGCACCGTGTTGCTGCTGTTCGCGGCCGTGTTCCTGCTCGGCGGCTGTGCAGGGTTCACGCGCGAGCCGGTGCGCGTGTCGGTCGCCGGGCTCGACCCGCTCGTCGGGCAGGGCCTCGAGATGCGCTTCAGCCTGAAGTTGCGCGTGCAGAATCCGAACGATGCGCCGATCGACTACGACGGCATCTCGGTCGCGCTCGACCTGAACGGCACGCCGTTCGCGAGCGGCGTCAGCGATCGGGCGGGCACCGTGCCGCGGTTTGGCGAGGCCGTGCTCGACGTGCCGGTTTCGGTGTCGGCCTTCGCGGCCGCGCGGCAGGCGTGGAACCTGCCCGGCGCGGCCGCGAACGGCGAGCTGCCGTACGCGCTGCGCGGCCGGCTCGCCGGCAGCATGCTGGGCACCGTGCACTTCAACGATGCGGGCACGCTGCGCCTGCCGACCATGCCGGGGTGGGGCGGGTAGGCCGTTCGGTCTGAATTCAACGTCGGTCAAATGTGTCTGAAAATTCACTATTTGACAGTCTTTAATGCTTATTTCCGTGGAATCTCGATTTTGGTCGGCGCGTCCCCTTACACTTGTCGATGTCCGAGGGTCGGACATTCTTTTAGGGGAAATCCATGGCGGCAAAATTCGAGCTCAAGAAGGCCGTGAACGGCCAGTACTACTTCCACCTGAAGTCGGCGAACGGCGAGATCATCCTCGCGAGCGAGCGGTACGAGGAGAAAAGCGGCGCGAGGAACGGGATCGCGTCGGTGCGGGAAAATGCGCCGCTCGACGAGCGTTACGAGCGCAAGCTCGCGCACAACGGTGAGCCGATGTTCAATCTGAAGGCAGCCAACCACCAGATCATCGGCACGAGCGAGACGTACAAAACCGTGCAAGGCCGCGAGAACGGCATCGCGGCCGTCAAGCGCGATGCGCCCATTGCGGAAACCGTCGATCTCGGCTGATCGACGATTGTGCCGCGGCGAACGCTCTCGGGCGGCCGTCGCGGCGCCCGTTTTGCCGGGTCGGGCAAAGCGCGGTATGGTGTGGTCCGCGCGGCGAATTCTCGCCGCCGCTGAAGCCAACCGTAACCGAGTTCGCGTGACCGATTCCCCCGTTTTCCACTGGACCGACGCCGACGGCGTCGATCATGCCGTGCGCTGGCGCTCCGAAGCCGGCGTGCAACCGCCGAAGCGCGCGGTGCCCGCCGACGACCGCCTCACCGCCGACGCGGCCTACCGTCTCGCGTGCGAGGGCACCGCGCTCGTCTGGCAGGGCGACTTTCAGAATGCGCGCCAGCTCGTGCAGGCGATGGCGCGCCGTGTCGAACGCAAGCCGAAGAAGGCGAAAGCCGCGGCCGGCGTCGAAGCATTCAACCTGCATCGTCTCGCGCAATCGCAGCGCGCCCGCACGCTCGGCATGCTGCTGATCCCGCTCGACGCCGATTACACGATCCCGCTGCGCCGTGCGCCCGACGTGCGTGCGGCCTGCGAGGAGGCGTACGGCCCCGGGGGCGCGCCGTCGGTCGTGTCGCTGCGCGAACTGCTCGGGCTCGTCGGCGCGCACGAGTGGCGCAAGAAGGGCGTGCCGATCCCGGCGCTCGGCGGCGCGCCGATCCATCCGCACTACGGCGTGTTTTCGCCGGTGCGCGGCGAATACGTGGAGCTCGTCGCGCGTGCGCCGCTGCCGGCGACGTCGCTCGCGTTCGATATCGGCACGGGCACCGGCGTGCTGGCGGCGGTGCTCGCGTCGCGCGGCGTCGAGCGTATCGTCGCGACCGACCAGGATTCGCGCGCGCTCGCCTGTGCGCGCGAGAACGTCGCGCGGCTCGGTCATGCGGGCCAGGTCGAGATCGTCGAGGCCGATCTGTTTCCGGCCGGCCGGGCGCCGCTCGTGGTCTGCAATCCGCCGTGGGTGCCGGCCCGGCCGAGCGCGCCGATCGAATACGCGGTCTACGATCCCGACAGCCGCATGCTGCGCGGTTTCCTCGCCGGGCTGGCCGCGCATCTGGAGCCGGGCGGTGAAGGCTGGCTGATCCTGTCCGATTTCGCCGAGCATCTCGGCCTGCGGCCGCGCGAAACCCTGCTGCAATGGATCGACGAAGCCGGCCTCGTCGTGCTCGGCCGCGACGACATCCGACCGGCGCACCCGAAGTCGACGGACGCCGACGATCCGCTGCATGCGGCGCGTCGCGCCGAGGTCACGTCGCTGTGGCGGCTCGGCGCCCGGGCCTGACCGCGTATTTTCGGTAAACTGTCGCCATTCCTCACGAATTTCCGCCGCCGGGCCGTGGTCGACCGACCGTGGCCCGGCGGCGCTTCACGATGTCGAACAAGACCCACGAAATCCGCCCGGAGCAGTCCGTCGAGCTGCTGAAGGAACTGCACATCCTCACCCGCGACGGCAAGCTGAACCAGGACAGTCGCCGCAAGCTGAAGCAGGTCTATCACCTGTTCCAGTTCATCGAGCCGCTGCTCGCCGGCGTGCAGGCCGACAAAGGCCGCGTGACGCTCGTCGATCACGGCGCCGGCAAGTCGTATCTCGGCTTCATCCTGTACGACCTGTTCTTCAAGCAGCAGCCGGGGCACGGCACGCCGGCGTTCGCGTCGCACGTGTACGGCATCGAGACGCGCGAGGAACTCGTCACGCGCTCGACCGAGCTCGCCGCGCGGCTCGGGTTCGGCGGCATGTCGTTCCTGAACCTGTCGGTCGCCGATTCGATCACGTCGCCGCAACTGCCCGACACGGTCGACGTCGTCACCGCGCTGCACGCGTGCGACACGGCGACCGACGACGCGATCCGCTTCGCGCTCGCGAAGCGCGCGCAGCACATCGTGCTGGTGCCGTGCTGCCAGGCGGAGGTCGCGGGCGTGCTGCGCAAGAACAAGGGCAAGTCGCTCGCGAATGCGCTGACCGAGGTGTGGCGGCACCCGCTGCATACGCGCGAATTCGGCAGCCAGATCACCAACGTGCTGCGCTGCCTGCAGCTCGAGGCGCACGGCTACCAGGTCAGCGTGACCGAGCTGGTCGGCTGGGAGCATTCGATGAAGAACGAGCTGATCATCGCGCAGTACAAGAACCTGCCGCGCCGCAAGCCCGGCGAGCGGCTGAACGAGATCCTCGGGATGTTCGGGCTCGCCGAGCTGAACGAGCGCTTCTTCGTCGCGCAAGCCGCTGCGGCGGGCGACGCCGCCGTCGAGCCGGCCGAAGGCTGACGGCGGGGCTGCGCGGGTGCGCGGGCATGGCGCCCGCGTGGCACACGTCACACGTCGTCGCCCGGCCGGCGCATCCATTCGCGCCAGCCTTCATGGCCGAGGCGGCGCAGCGTTTCCTGATTCTTTTCGTAGATCGCGGACGCGTCCGGAAACGCGTCGACCGCGCGCGCGATGCTGTCCTCGCGAAGCAGGTGCAGGATCGGATACGGTGCGCGGTTCGTGTAGTTCTCGATGTCGTCGGGTTCGGTGCCGTCGAACTGGTATTGCGGATGGAAGCTCGCGATCTGCAGCACGCCGTCGAGCCGCAATTGCTGAACGAGCCGCTCGGCGAAGAACAGCGCATCGTTGTAGTCGACGAAATCGGCGAACGCATGCGGGTAGATCACGAGCGTCGTATCGATCTGCTGCGGGTCCGCCGCGTCGAGCAAGCGCAGCTCGGTTTCGAGTTCGGCGAGCGCGTCCTCCAGGGTCGTCGCTTCGCTGATCGCGTAGCGCACCTGTTCCTTTACGTAGACGCTTTTCGCGAACGGGCACAGATTGAGCCCGATCACCGCGCGCGCGAGCCAGTGCCGCGTGGCGGCGAGGATGTCGTCGTGCGAGTCGGGGCGGGTGTCGGTCATCGTGATACCAGTCGGGCGGAAGGGCTATGAGGGCCGCATTGTAGCGGGGCGCGCCGCAGGCGAACCCGCGCGGCCCGTCACGCGCAGGCCGCTTCGATCAACTGCGTGACGAGCGCGGGCGCGCTGCCGATCGGCGTTTCGCCGTGCCGGTAGGTCTGGCTCGCCGCGTAGATGCCTTCGACCACCAGCGCGAGCGCATCGGCGAGCGCCTTCGGCTGCCGTGCGCCGGCGCCTTCGCACAGCGCGACGAGGCGCTTCATCAACTGCTCCTTGTTCTGCGCGACCCGTTCGCGCGCCGGGTGCGACGCATCCGGGAATTCGGCCGCGACGTTGACGAACGGGCAGCCGCGATAGTCTTTTTGCGTCGCGCGCTCGGCGAGGTCGACGAAGTACTGGATCAACTGCGCCTTCGGCTGCCCCGGATGCTTCGCGGCGCTCGTGTCGAGCCGCTCGAAGAAGCACGCGTCCATCCGTTCCAGATACGCGAGGATCAGCTCGTCCTTCGACGAGAACTGCCGGTACAGGCTCATCTTGTTGACGCCCGCGCGTTCCACCACCGCCTCGACACCGACCGTGCGCACGCCTTCCTTGTAGAACAGCTCCTCGGCGGCCCGCAGCAGGTGCTCCTGCGCGGTGGCGCCGTCGATCGGCCGGCGCGTGCGCCGTGCCGGCGGTTTGGCGACCTCGATGCCCGACATGATGACCCTCGACTACGTAATGGATTGCTTGACATGTTACCGACTGGTAACTACGATCGCAACACACTTGTGACCGGTCGGTAACAATCGCGGCCGGATCAACAGACGAATGCCAAGCGTCGGCCCGGGTCAGCCGATGTTGAAATGCGCGGCGGAGGTGGCCTGGTCGGGGCGGGGCAGGTGCGATGGCACCGCAACCGCCAACTGGAGAACGCGAAGATGAACTGGGCAGTGACACGAATCAGAGGGCGCTTCCATTACGGATGGCTCGCGGCGGCGGTGGTATTCCTGATCCTGCTGGCGGCAGCCGGCACGCGCGCGACGCCGAGCGTGCTGATGGTGCCGCTCGAACGCGAGCTCGGCTGGAGCCGCGCGGCGATTTCGCTGGCGATTTCGGTGAACATCGCGCTGTATGGTCTGACGGGCCCGTTCGCGGCCGCCGCGATGCAGCGCTTCGGGCTGCGCCCGACGATCCTCACCGCGCTGGTGACGATGAGCGCGGGCGTCGCGCTGTCGTCGATGATGACGCAGAGCTGGCAGATGGTTGTGATCTGGGGGCTGATGGTCGGCTGCTCGACGGGCGTCGTCGCGCTGACGCTGTCCGCGACCTTCGTCACGCGCTGGTTCCATGCGCGGCGCGGCCTCGTGATGGGCATCCTGACCGCGAGCACGGCCACCGGCCAGCTCGTGTTCCTGCCGATGCTCGCGGCGATCGCGCAGCGCCACGGCTGGCGGCCGGTCGTGCTGGTCGTCGCGGTGGCGGCCGCGATCGTGATTCCGCTCGTCGCGTTCCTGCTGCCCGAGCGCCCGGCCGACGTGCGGTTGCGCCCGTACGGCGAGCCGGCCGATGCGCCGCCCGCGCCCGAGGCGACCAAGGAGAATCCGCTCGCGGTCGCGTTCCGCACGCTGCTGATGGCGAGCCGCTCGCGCGATTTCTGGCTGCTGTTCTTCAGCTTCTTCATCTGCGGCGCGAGCACCAACGGCTACGTCGGCACGCACCTGATCGCGATGTGCAGCGACTACGGGATGACCGAAGTGCAGGGCGCGTCGCTACTTGCGGCGATGGGCATCTTCGACCTGTTCGGCACGACGCTGTCGGGATGGTTGTCCGACCGTTACGACAACCGCGTGCTGCTGTTCTGGTATTACGGGCTGCGCGGGCTGTCGCTGATCTACCTGCCGCATGCGTTCGGGATCGATTTCTTCGGGCTGCCGCTGTTCGCGATGTTCTACGGGCTCGACTGGATCGCAACCGTGCCGCCCACCGTGCGGCTCGCGACCGACGTGTTCGGCAAGGCCGCGGCGCCGGTCGTGTTCGGCTGGATCGTGGCCGGCCACCAGCTCGGCGCGGCATTCGCGGCGCTCGGCGCGGGGCTGCTGCGCGCGAGTCTCGGCACCTATACGATCGCGTCGATGATCTCGGGCGGGCTGTGCATCGTCGGGGCGCTGATCGTGCTGCGGATCAACCGCGGCCCGTCGCGCGCGGCGGCGCAGGCAGCCTGATCGGGGCGCGTCCGACCGGCCGCCTACGCTGCGGCTGGCCATTGCACGCACGGAGATTTGCATAGCGCGGCAGGATCGGGCGCGCCGTCGCTCAAGCGGGTATGCTTGCGGTTTGCCGGGCGTTCGCGCCCCTTCATCGATGTCAGCGAGGAACCGCATGTCTGTCAAACCTGCTCCCACCACTGTTTCGATTCACGATCTGATCGCGGGCCGCTGGAGCCCGCGCGCGTATTCGGATGAAGCCGTCAGCGCCGGCGATCTTCACGCGGTGCTCGAAGCGGCACGCTGGGCCCCGTCCGCGTACAACGCGCAACCGTGGCGTTTCATCGTATTCGATCGCACCCAGGATGAAGACGCGTTCAAACGCGCGTTCGCGACGCTGGTGCCGTTCAACCAGGGCTGGAATGCACCGGCGCCGGTGCTGATCGCGGTCACCGCGCACACGCTCACGCCGAAGGGCGAGCCGGCGCCGACCGCGCTGTACGACGCCGGCGCCGCCGCGATGTCGCTGGTGCTGCAGGCGCACGCGCTCGGCCTCGCCGCGCACCAGATGAGCGGGTTCGACGCGAAGGCGTTCCGCGACGCGTTCGAGATTCCGGCGGACGTCGCGATCGCGTCGATCATCTCGCTCGGCCACTACGGCAACGTCGACAAGCTCGACCCCGTGCTGCGCGATCGGGAGAAGGCACCGCGCACGCGCCATGCGATCGGCGAAGTCGTCTACGCGGGTGCGTGGAAAAAGAGCTTCGACGCGGCAGCCTGACTCCGCAGGCGGGCAGGCTGCATCGCGCATCCTGTCCGCGCATGTTCCCGGTGCGCCATGCCGCGCGCCGTCGCCGCCGGCGCCCGTTGCGCGGCACCGGTGGCCGGCCCCGGTTGTGATCGCGCGGGCTTCATGTTAAAAAGCCCGTCCTTTCCGTTTTCGCGCCGGCCCTGCTGCGGCAATTTCCCATGACTTACTGCGCGATCGATTTCGGCACGTCCAATTCCGCCGTGGCGCTGCCCGACGGCGATGGCATGCGCCTCGCGCCCGTCGAGGGCGACCACCTGACGCTGCCCACCGCGATCTTCTTCAACAACGACGAAGAGACGGTCGAATACGGCCGGGCGGCGCTGGCTTCCTATATCGACGGTTTCGACGGCCGGCTGATGCGCTCGATGAAGAGCATCCTCGGCTCGCCGCTCGCGGAAACGACCACCGATCTCGGCGACGGCAGTGCGATCGCGTACACCGAAATCATCGCGCGCTTCCTGACGCACCTGAAACGCAAGGCCGAAGCGTGCGCAGGCGCGCCGATCGGCCGCGCGGTGCTCGGCCGGCCGGTGTTCTTCGTCGACGACGATCCGCGCGCCGACCGTCTCGCGCAGGATCAGCTCGAGGCGGCCGCGCGATCGGTCGGCTTCGCGGACGTTCACTTCCAGTACGAACCGATCGCCGCCGCGTTCGACTACGAGTCGCGCCAGCCGGCCGAGCGTCTGGTACTCGTCGCCGACATCGGCGGCGGCACGTCCGACTTCTCGCTGGTGCGCGTCGGGCCGGAACGGATGGCGCGCCTCGAGCGCAAGGACGACGTGCTGGCGCACCACGGCGTGCACGTCGCGGGCACCGACTACGACCGGCGGGTCGAGCTGGCGGCGATCCTGCCCGCATTCGGCTACCGTTCGCTCGACCCGGAAGGGCGCGAGCTGCCGAACAAGATCTATTTCGATCTCGCGACCTGGCACCTGATCAACACCGTCTACACGCCGAAGCGCGTCGGCGAGCTCAAGCTGATGAAGCACCTGTACCAGGACGTGCGGCAGTACGACCGGCTCACGAGCGTGGTCGAGCAGCGGCTCGGACACGCGCTGATGGCGCGCGCGGAAGAAGCGAAGATCGGCGTCGCGGCGGGCGGGGAGACGATGATCGACCTGAACGACGTGGAAGAGGATCTGCTGATCGCGTTCGACGCCGATCGTCTCGTCGACGCGAGTCGGGACGATACCGCGCGCATCGTCGATGCCGCACGCGAAACGGTGCGGCTCGCGGGCGTGGCGCCGCGCGATGTCGGGGCGCTGTATTTCACCGGCGGTTCGACGGGGCTCGCGTTCCTGTCGGGCGCGCTCGCCGGCGCGTTCCCGGATGCGCAGCCGGTGTTCGGCGATCGCCTCGCGAGTGTCGCGACGGGTCTCGGCATTCACGCGCAGCGATTGTTCGGCTGAATGGCGGGCGGCTGAAAGGCCGTCATGCCGGGCGGACGACCAACGCCCAAAAACAAAAAGCCCCGCCGAAGCGGGGCTTTTTTACACGAATGATCGCGCCAGCTTAGACCGGACGGATGTTCGCAGCTTGCAGACCCTTCGGGCCCGTCTTCACTTCGAATTCAACCTTCTGGTTTTCTTGCAGCGTCTTGAAGCCTTCGACGCGGATTTCCGAGAAGTGCGCGAACAGATCGTCGCCGCCGCCTTCCGGGGTGATGAAGCCGAAGCCCTTTGCGTCATTGAACCACTTGACGGTACCGGTTGCCATGTTACTTGTTCCTAAAAAGATAAAACGGGGCCGAAGCCCATGGGGTGCGGAAAATCAAGGAAGGGGTAATAGGACCAACCGGAGTACCGTTGATGGGCGAACTACGAAAGAACCAATTCACTCGCCACTTGAAATCCTGCGAAGTCCTTTATACGGCTAATCCGTCTGACGGTCAACCGTATTCCCATGCTCTCAGGGTTATTGCGGATATCCGGTTTACAAAGCTTGCAAGCGATGCGAATTTTTTGTAGGGGGCGATCGATTTTGGCGCCACGTTCGAGGTGCAACCGTTAAACTACGCGCCGCGTGGACGGGTTGCCCCGATCGGGTGACCCTCCCCCCCAAGAATGCGTGCGCGGTGCTGTCCGAGCCGATCCCGGACTGCAGGCCGACCATGCTTTTTGAGACACAGGAGAGGATGTGAAGAGTTCTATTCAACGGAACATCGGCCCGTTTGCATTGATGCTGACGGGACTGGGTTCGATTATCGGCTCGGGCTGGCTGTTCGGTGCCTGGAAAGCCGCGAAGATCGCCGGTCCGGCGGCGATCTGCGCCTGGATCATCGGCGCCGTCGTGATTCTGGCGATTGCGCTGACGTATGCGGAACTGGGCGCGATGTTCCCCGAGTCGGGCGGCATGGTGCGTTACGCGCGCTACTCGCACGGTTCGCTGGTGGGCTTCATCAGTGCATGGGCCAACTGGATCGCGATCGTATCCGTGATTCCGATCGAGGCCGAAGCGTCGATCCAGTACATGAGCACGTGGCCGTATCCGTGGGCGCACGCGTTGTTCGTGAACGGCGAATTGCAGACCCTCGGCCTTCTGCTGTCGGCCGTGCTGGTCGTCGTCTACTTCATGCTGAACTACTGGGGTGTGAAGGCCTTCGCGCGGGCGAACACCGCGATCACGATCTTCAAGTTCCTGATCCCCGGCCTCACGATCCTCGGCCTGATGCTGACGAGCTTCCACTCGGAGAACCTCGGCGTCGCATCGAATGCGAGCTTCGCGCCGTACGGCTGGTCGGCCGTGCTGACCGCGGTCGCCACGAGCGGCATCGTGTTCGCGTTCAACGGCTTCCAGAGCCCGGTGAACCTGGCCGGTGAAGCGCGCAACCCGTCGCGCAGCGTGCCGTTCGCGGTGATCACGTCGATCCTGCTGGCGCTCGTGATCTACGTGCTGCTGCAAATGGCCTATATCGGTTCGGTGAATCCGGCCGACGTCGCGAAGGGCTGGGCGCACTTCAACTTCTCGTCGCCGTTCGCGGAACTCGCGATCGCGCTGAACCTGAACTGGCTCGCGATCCTGCTGTACGTCGACGCGTTCATCAGCCCGAGCGGCACCGGTACGACCTACATGGCGACGACCACCCGCATGATCTACGCGATGGAGCGCAACAACACGATGCCGAAGATGTTCGGCAACGTGCATCCGATCTACGGCGTGCCGCGCCAGGCGATGTGGTTCAACCTGCTCGTGTCGTTCGTGTTCCTGTTCTTCTTCCGCGGCTGGAGCTCGCTCGCGGCGGTGATCTCGGTCGCGACGGTGATCTCGTACCTGACCGGCCCGATCAGCCTGATGGCGCTGCGCCGCTCGGCGACCGACATCGAGCGCCCGCTGTCGATTCCGCTGATGAAGCTGATCGCGCCGTTCGCGTTCGTGTGCGCCTCGCTGATCCTGTACTGGGCGAAGTGGCCGCTGACGGGCGAAATCATCCTGCTGATGATCGTCGCGCTGCCGGTGTATTTCTACTTCCAGGCGAAGTCGGGCTGGACCGGCTGGGGCGCCGACCTGAAGGCCGCGTGGTGGCTGGTCGCTTACCTGCCGACGATGGCCGTGCTGTCGCTGATCGGCAGCAAGGAGTTCGGCGGTCATGGCTACCTGCCGTACGGCTGGGACATGCTGATCGTCGCGGCGATCTCGCTGGTGTTCTACTTCTGGGGCGTGAATACCGGTTACCGGACCCAGTATCTCGACGAGCGCGAGTCGCACGACGAGATCCTCGAAGGGATCGGTGCCTGACGCCTGACCTGCCGCCGGATTCGGCGGCGGCAGGATGCAGTGAAAAAAGCCCGCCCGGGCATGGCTCGGGCGGGCTTTTTGTTGGCCCGGCGGCGGCGCCGTCCAGGCTCAGGCGCCGGCGCTCGCGAACACGTAGTTCGTCATCGCGAGCACGCGCTGATAGGTGCCGAGCGACTGGATGCCGAGTTGGTAGTCGTCGTCCGCCGCGCCGAGCGCCGTGAAGACCGGCAGCAGATGTTCGTCGGTCGGATGCATCAGCGCCGCGTGCGGCGCCTGCCGGCGGTAGTCGAGCAGCGCGTCGACGTCGCGGGCGGCCAGTTTCGCCTCGAACCAGTCGGTGAATTCCGCGACGCGCGGGTCCGCATCCTCGGGCGCCGCGCCGAAATCGGCGGCGCGCAGGTTGTGCGTGATCTGGCCCGAGCCGATCACCATCACGCCTTCGTCGCGCAGCGGTCGCAGCGCGCGGCCGAGCGCGAAGTGATGCGCGGCATCCGCGCGCGGCTGGATCGACAGTTGCGCGACCGGCACGTCGGCTTCCGGAAACATCAGCAGCATCGGCACCCATGCGCCATGATCGAGACCGTGTTCGGTCGTCGCGGTCGCGATGCCCGCCGCGTTCAGCAGCGCGGCCGCGCGCTCGGCGACGTCGGGCGCACCCGGCGCGGGATAGCGGATGTCGTACAGCGCCTGCGGGAAACCGTAGAAGTCGTGAATCGTGTCCGGATGCGCGGCGACGCTCGCGACCGGTCGTTGCGTGCCCCAATGCGCGGACAGCATCAGCACCGCACGCGGGCGCGGTAACTCGGCGCCGAGGTGGGTGAACGCGCCGGACGGCAGCGCCGGGTCGATCGGCAGCGTCGGGGCGCCGTGGGACAGGTACAGCGAAGGCAAGCGGTTCATGGTGGTGACCTGCAAAAAGGGTTTGCCTGTGACTATAGGCGTGTACCGTGCATTGATAAATCGACGCTACGGAATTTGATTGACGCTTGTTTGTTGATAATCGTGGCGAAGGCAGGCTTTCGGATGCCGGGTCGCATCAGAAGGGGTGAAATGGAAGGAGTTGCTGCGCGAATCGGTGGAGATCCGCGCAGAAGAGGCGTGGCTTACTGCGCGTGGCGGATGCCGGGCCACGGCGTCGTGAGCGGCGCGCTGAGCGCGAACAGGTCGAGGACGCGCGTGACGGTCTGGTCGACGAGTTCCTCGATCGTCTTCGGCATCGCGTAGAACGCGGGCAGCGGCGGAAAGACGATGCCGCCCATTTCGGTGACGGCGGTCATGTTGCGCAGATGCGCGAGATTGAACGGCGTCTCGCGCACCATCAGCACGAGACGGCGGCGTTCCTTCAGCGTGACGTCGGCCGCGCGGGTGATCAGGTTGTCGGACAGCCCGTGCGCGACGCTCGCGAGCGTCTTCATCGAGCAGGGCGCGATCACCATGCCGTCGGTCGCGAACGAGCCCGACGCGATCGTCGCGCCGACGTCGCGCACCGAATGCACGACGTCCGCACGGCTTTCGACATCGGCCTTCGGCAGCTTCAGTTCATGCTGGATGTTGAGCCAACCGGCGTTCGAAATCAGCAGATGCGTTTCGACGCCGCCGGCGGCGCGCAGCAGATCGAGCAGCCGCACACCGTAGATCACGCCGGTGGCGCCGGTGATCGCGACGATCAGCCGGCGCGGCGGCGCGCTGGGAGATGCCATCGAAAGGGGGCGGGTGCCGCGTGTTACGCGGCGGCGAACAGTTGCTGCAGTTCGCCCGACTGGTACATCTCCATCATGATGTCCGAGCCGCCGATGAATTCGCCCTTCACGTACAGCTGCGGGATGGTCGGCCAGTTCGAGAATGCCTTGATGCCCTGGCGGATTTCGTCGTCCTCGAGCACGTTGACCGTCTTGAACTGGTCGACGCCGCAGGCCTTCAGCACCTGCACGGCGCGGCCCGAGAAGCCGCACATCGGGAATTGCGCGTTGCCCTTCATGAAGAGCACGACCTGGTTTTCGTCGACGATTTGCTTGATACGTTGTTGGGTGTCCATGACTGACCTTGCGTTTGCGGGGCGTTAGATCGAAATGATAGCGGATTTCAACCGGGCGGGCCGGGCATCAGCCCGGCAGGCGGCCGCCGGTCGTGCGTTCGATGGCGGCGAGATCGGCGAGCGATTCGACCGCGACGAAGCCGTGCGACGCCAGTATCGCGCGGACGGCTTCGGCCTGGTCGTAGCCGTGCTCGATCCACAGCGTGCCGCCCGGTTTCAGATAGGCGCCGGCGCCCGCGACGATCGCGCGGATCGCGCTGAGGCCGTCGGCGCCGTCGGTGAGCGCGCCGCGCGGCTCGAAACGCAGATCGCCTTGCGCGAGGTGCGGATCGTGCTGCGCGATGTACGGCGGGTTGCTGACGATCGCGTCGAACCCGAGCGCGGGATCGAGCGCCGCGTACCAGTCACTCTGCAGCCAGTGCAGCGGGCCGCCGGGGCGGTGCGCGTCGAGCAGCTTGTCGGCGTTGCGTTGCGCGACCGCGAGCGCGGCCGGCGAACGGTCGAGCGCCCAGACGCGCGCATCGGGGCGCTCGGCCGCGATCGACACGGCGATCGCGCCGCTGCCGGTGCCGAGATCGAGCACGGCCGCGTGCGGCAGCCCGTCGATCGCATCGAGCGCGGCTTCGACGAGCAGTTCGGTTTCGGGGCGCGGGATCAGCACGTCGGGCGTCACGTCGAACGGGCGGCCGAAGAACTCGCGCATCCCCACCAGCTGCGCGATGGGCTCGCCGGCGACGCGGCGCGCTTCGAGCGCGCGGTAGCGTTCGACCGCGGCGTCATCGAGCGGCGCGTCGCCGCGCGTGATCAGCTGCGTGCGGGTCCAGCCGAGCGCGTGCGCGAGCAGCACGCGTGCATCGACCGGGTCGAGCGGCGAGGCGCGCAGCAGGGCGTCGGCGGTGGTCTCGGACATCGCGGCCTCAGTCGGCTTCGCCGAGCGACGCGAGCAACTCGGCCTGGTGCTCGGTGACGAGCGCGCCGATCAGTTCGTCGAGATCGCCGTCCATGATCGCCTCGAGCCGGTACAGCGTCAGGTTGATCCGGTGGTCGGTCATCCGGCCCTGCGGGAAGTTGTACGTGCGGATGCGCTCCGAGCGGTCGCCGGAGCCGATCAGGCTCTTGCGCGTCGCGGCTTCCTTCGCATGCTGCTCGTGATACTGCTTGTCCTTGATGCGCGCGGCGAGCACCTTCAGCGCGCGATCCTTGTTCTTGTGCTGCGAGCGGTCGTCCTGGCATTCGACGACGATCCCGGTCGGGATGTGCGTGACGCGCACCGCCGAATCGGTCTTGTTGATGTGCTGACCGCCCGCGCCGGACGCGCGGAACGTGTCGATCCGCAGGTCGGCCGGATTGATTTCGACCTCGCCGATCTCGTCGGCTTCCGGCATCACGGCGACCGTGCACGCGGACGTATGGATGCGCCCCTGCGTCTCGGTGGCCGGCACGCGCTGCACGCGATGGCCGCCCGATTCGAACTTCAGGCGCGAATACGCACCCTGGCCCGCGATCCGCACGATCACTTCCTTGTAGCCGCCGAGATCCGACGCGCTCTCCGACATCATTTCGACCTGCCAGCGCTGGCGTTCCGCGAAGCGCAGGTACATGCGCAGCAGGTCGCCCGCGAATAGCGCCGATTCGTCGCCGCCCGTGCCCGCGCGGATTTCGAGGAAGATGTTGCGGTCGTCGTTCGGGTCCTTCGGCAGCAGCATCTTCTGCAGCTCGGTCTCGAGGCGCGCCATGCCCTCGCGCGCGCTGCGGATTTCGTCTTCCGCGAAATCGCGCATCGACGGATCGGCCAGCAGCTCCTGCGCGGCCGTTTCGTCGCTGCGCGACTGGCGCCATAACGCGTATTGTTCGACGACCGGGCCGAGTTCCGCATGTTCGCGCGTCAGCTTGCGGTACTGGTCGAGGTCGGCCGTGACGTTTTCGCGGCTCAGCAGGTCGTTCAGTTCGGCCAGCCGTGTGGACAGCTGGTCGAGCTTGCGTTGCATGCTCGTCTTCATGGTGTGGAGCGGCGCTCCCGGGCAAGGGGTATTCGGAAAGGATAGGCCGGCGGCAGGACAATGCGCGGCCGGCGGCAGGGCGACCGGGCGGCGCTAGTGGCCGGACTGGTCGTTCGAGCGCGGCGCGTGCTGGTAGAAGCCGCGCATCAGGTCGATCAGCGAATCGCGATCGGCGCCGTTGACGCGGTTGAGCGCGCTCGTCGGGCCGTGGATCAGCTTGTTGGTCAGCGCCTGCGACAGCGCTTCGAGCACGGCGGCCGGATCGTCACCGCGCGCGAGCAGCTTCTGCGCCTTTTCGACTTCGGCCCGGCGCAATGCGTCGGCCTGCGTGTGCATGTGACGGATCACCGGCACGACGCTGCGCGTGTCGAGCCATTGCATGAAATTCTGCACGCGCGTCTCGATGATCGCCTCGGCCTGGGCGACCGCGGCCTGGCGCGATGCGTTGCCTTCGCGCACGATCGCGCCGAGATCGTCGACGGTGTACAGGAACACGTCCTTCAGCTTGCCGACTTCGGGCTCGATGTCGCGCGGCACCGCGAGGTCGACCATGAAGATCGGCCGGTGGCGGCGCGCCTTCACCGCGCGCTCGACCGCGCCGAGACCGATGATCGGCAGCGTCGACGCGGTGCACGACACGATGATGTCGAATTCGTGCATGCGGGTGGGCAGGTCGGCCAGCGGCATCGCGCGGCCGTTGAAGCGTTCGGCGAGCCGCTGGCCGCGTTCGGCCGTGCGGTTCGCGACGACCAGTTCGCGCGGGCCTTGCGCGGCGAAGTGCGTCGCGCACAGCTCGATCATTTCGCCCGCGCCGATGAACAGCACGCGCTGATCCGATACCTTTTCGAAGATCCGCTGCGCGAGGCGCACCGCGGCGGCGGCCATCGACACCGACTGTGTGCCGATTTCGGTCGTGCCGCGCACTTCCTTCGCCACCGCGAACGTGCGCTGGAACAGCTGGTTCAGATAGGTGCCGAGTGCGCCCGCTTCGGTCGCGGTGCGAACGGCATCCTTCATCTGGCCCAGAATCTGGGTTTCGCCGAGCACCATCGAATCGAGGCCGGACGCGACGCGAAACGCGTGCCGGACCGCTTCCGACTGCGGCAGCGCATAGACGTGCGGCGCGAGTTCGTCGACCGGAATCCGGTGATATTCCGACAGCCAGCGGACCGCGCCTTCACGGGCAGCGCGATCGTCGGTCGCGCAATACAGCTCGGTGCGGTTGCAGGTGGAGAGGATCGCCGCTTCGGGCGTATTCGGCGCCTGCGGGCCGAGAAACACGTTCTTGAACGTGACGAGAGCCGGCTTGATTTGCTCGAGCGGAAACGCCACGCGTTCGCGCAGGGCGACAGGCGCAGTGTGGTGGTTGATTCCGATCGTGAGGAGTTGCATATCGAGGGCTATCGTTTAGCCCCATATTATAGCGTTTCAGCGATTTCCTCACTCGCGGCATACCGGGCATCGGCGTGGCGGGGCCGCGAATTTGGGGGCTCGATCGGTACGCGGTCGAGCTGGTAGCCGAAGCCGTAGAGCGGCAACAGCCGGTAGCCGCGCTCCGGAAGCAACTGCAATTTGCTGCGCAGCCGGGACGCGTGCGTGTCGAGTGTGCGCGACTTCATGTCACGGCGGCGCGCCCATACCGTTTCGAGGATATGGGCGCGCGACACGGGCCGCGACAGGTTCGTGAACAGCAACTGCGCGAAACGGAACTCCTTCGGCGTGAGTGAAACGATTGCGTCGCCGAAACGCACGAGGCAATGCGTGGCGTCGAACGTGTATTCGCCATACATTTCGCGCGAACGGGTGGGCGGCCGCCGGACGCCGGCGCGGCGGCTCAGCGCATTGACGCGCGCGAGCAGCTCGGGCCCGCTCACGGGCCGCACGAGACAATCGTCGGCGCCCGCGTGCAGGCACGAGACGATTTCGCTTTCGCGCGCCGACTGCATCACGGCGATGGCGGGCAACCCGGGCAGGACCGCCTGCGCGCGCGGAATGACTTCCTGCGCCGGCTGGTCGCCGGCCCAGTGGCCGGTGACCAGCATGTCGCAGGTGTTGTCGGCGGCGAGCCACTCGAAGAATGCGGCGCCGGACGGAAATGCGTGGCACACGTGACCGCCCGCGAAGAGCAGGCGGTTCAGGAGTGCGGTATGACGCGACTCCGGATCGATCAGAGCGATTCGCATGAGAATTTCTTCAATATGGCAGCCGGTGTGCGCTTGCCATAACGTCGAGTCGGCCCCTACACTCGAATGTTCGCGGCGCCCGGCTGGTCTCGGGTTCGATGGATGAATCGATGCTAGCCGCTGGTAACGTTCACGCCTATGGGACGAATCTGAATTTATAGAAGGCGTCGAATGAACTGGTTTGGAATCCTTGTCCTGGGAGCGGCCGTCGGGCTGTTCGGCCGCTGGCTGCATCCGATGCGGCGCACGGGCCGGCCCGCGTGGTGGATCGCGGTGCTCGTCGGCATCGTGGGCGCGGCCGCCGCCCGCATGGTCGGCAATCTCTCGGGACTGTTTTACGATGGCGAGACGCTCGAATGGCCGGTCTGCACCGGCGTCGCGTTCCTCGCCGTAGCCGTGACGGTCGCGCTGTCGGCCCGTCGCTGAATGCTCTCAGGTGAAATCATGAATGCCCGTCTCCCCGAAGTCTCGCCGGTGCCGGCCCGTCTCGCGCTGTTGCGCGACGCCATGGTCCGCGAGAACCTGGCCGCTTATCTCGTGCCGTCCGCCGATCCTCATCTGTCCGAATACCTGCCCGAACGCTGGCAGGCGCGCCGCTGGCTGTCCGGCTTCACGGGCTCGGTCGGCACGCTGGTCGTGACCGCGGATTTCGCGGGGTTGTGGGTCGACAGCCGCTACTGGGTGCAGGCCGACGCCGAGCTGGCGGGCACGGGCGTGCAGCTGATGAAGATGACGGGCGGGCAGCAGAGCGCACCGCACGTCGACTGGCTCGCGCAGAACGTGGCGGCCGGCGCGACGGTCGGGGTCGACGGCGCGGTGCTCGGCGTCGCGGCCGCACGCGGGCTGACGGCCGCGCTGAGCGCGCGCGGCATCGCGCTGCGTACCGACGTCGACCTGCTCGACGCGATCTGGCCCGAGCGGCCGGGGCTGCCCGGCGACGCGGTGTTCGAGCACGTGGCGCCGCAGGCCGACACGACGCGCGCGAGCAAGCTGGCCGAGGTGCGCCGCGCGATGCACGCGCACGGCGCGCAGTGGCATTTCGTGTCGACGCTCGACGATCTCGCATGGCTGTTCAACCTGCGTGGCGCCGACGTCAACTTCAATCCGGTGTTCGTTGCGCACGCAATGATCGGCGCCGAGCGCGCGACGCTGTTCGTCGCCGACGGCAAGGTGCCGCCTGCGCTGGCCGCGTCGCTCGCACAGGATGGCGTCGACGTCCGCGCCTACGACGCCGCGCGCGCGTCGCTCGCGGCGCTGCCCGACGGCGCGACGCTGCTGATCGACCCGCGCCGCGTGACGTTCGGCACGCTCGAGGCCGTGCCGGCCGGCGTGAAGCTCGTCGAGGCCGTGAATCCGTCGACGTTCGCGAAATCGCGCAAGACGTCCGCCGAGATCGAGCACGTGCGCGTGACGATGGAGCACGACGGCGCCGCGCTCGCGGAATTCTTCGCGTGGTTCGAACAGGCGGTGAACCGCGAGACGATCACCGAGCTGACGATCGAGGAAAAGCTCACGGCCGCGCGCGCCCGACGCCCCGGCTATGTGTCGGCGAGCTTCGCGACGATCGCCGGCTTCAACGCGAACGGCGCGATGCCTCACTACCACGCGACGCGCGAGTCGCACGCGACGATCGCCGGCGACGGCCTGCTGCTGATCGACTCGGGCGGCCAGTACATGACGGGCACGACCGACATCACGCGCGTCGTGCCGGTCGGCACCGTCAGCGACCTGCAGCGGCGCGATTTCACGATCGTGCTGAAGTCGATGATGGCGCTGTCGCGCGCTCGTTTCCCGCGCGGCATCCGCTCGCCGATGCTCGACGCGATCGCGCGTGCGCCGATGTGGGCGGCCGGGCTCGACTACGGCCACGGCACCGGGCATGGCGTCGGTTACTTCCTGAACGTGCATGAGGGCCCGCAGGTCATTTCGCACTACGCGCCGGCCGAGCCGTACACGGCGATGGAAGAGGGGATGATCACGTCGATCGAGCCGGGCGTGTACCGCCCGGGCCAGTGGGGCATCCGGATCGAGAACCTGGTCGTGAACCGTGCGGCCGGGAAGACGGAATTCGGCGACTTCCTCGCGTTCGAGACGCTGACGCTGTGCCCGATCGACACGCGCTGCGTGCTGATCGAGATGCTGCACGACGAAGAGCGCGCGTGGCTGAACACGTATCACGCGACGGTGCGCGAGCGCGTCGGCCGGCATGTGAGCGGCGACGCGAAGGCGTGGCTCGACGCGCGCACGCAGCCGATCTGACGCAACGCATGGTAACGGCCGGATAGCGATCCGGTAACGATCGAACGACGGCCGGCCGATAACAGCGAGGGCAAGCAATGGCAGACACCGCGGTGATCGTGGTCGACATGCAGCGCGGGCTGGTGGAGCGGGCGCAGCCCGCGTACCGGCTCGACGACGTGGTGTCGGGCATCAACCGGTTGACGGCGGCGGCGCGTGCGGCGAACGCGCCGGTGTGCTTCGTGCAGCACGACGGCGACGCGGACGACGACGTCGTGCCCGGCACGCCGGGCTGGGAACTGCATGCGGGGCTGGTCGTCGGTCGCGACGACTGGCGCGTGCGCAAGCAGGCGAGCGATGCGTTTCACGACACGCCGCTCGCGGCGCAGCTCGATCGCCACGGCATCCGCTCGGTGCTGATCTGCGGCTATGCGACCGAGTTCTGCGTCGATTCGGCCGCGCGCCGTGCCGCGCTGCTCGGCTACCGGACGACCGTCGTGTCCGACCTGCACACGACGAACGAGCGCGCCCACCTGTCGGCGGCGCAGATCGTCGCGCACCATCACTTCATCTGGAACAACAATTCGCTGTCGGGCAACGCGGTGACGCCGCGTCCGCTCGCGGACGTGCTCGCTACGGAGTTCGCATGACGATCAAGGCAGTGGTGTTCGATTTCGGTGGCGTGCTGATCGACTGGAGCCCCGAGTACCTTTACCGCGAACTGATTCCCGACGCCGCCGAGCGTCGCTGGTTCCTCACGCACGTGTGCGCGATGGACTGGGTGGTCCGCCAGGACGGCGGACAGACGATCGAGGAAGGCACGGCCGAACTCGTCGCGAAGTTTCCGGAGCACGAAGCGCTGATCCGCGCGTTCTATGCGCGCTGGCACGAGATGATCGGCGGCGTGCTCGAAGGGGGCGCGGCGCTCGTCGACCGGCTGGAAGCGCAGGGGATGCCGCTGTTCGGGCTGACGAACTGGTCCGCGCAGACGTTTCCGTATGCATGGGACAACTTCCCGGTGCTGCGCCGCTTCAAGGACATCGTCGTGTCGGGCCGTGTGAAGCTCGTGAAACCCGATCCGGCGATCTACCGCGAGATGCATGCGCGGATCGAGCCGCACCTGCCCGGCATCGCGCCGCACGAGCTCGTGTTCATCGACGACAACGCGCACAACGCGGCGGCCGCGACGGCGCTCGGCTGGCACGGCATTCATCACACGAGCGCGTCGGCGACCGAGGCGCGACTGCGCGAGCTGGGCGCGCTGGTGTAATCGACGGGGAAGCCACGCGGGATAAAAAAAGCGAGCCAAGGGCTCGCTTTTTCGTTGTGCTGTTCGGAAGTGGCCCGCTTCGGCATCCGGCCCCGCGTGATCGCGGCGCCGGGCGCCCGGGCCGCGCCGATCAGCGGCTGATCGGCTTGTAGCGCAGACGCTTCGGCTTCGCGGCTTCCTCGCCGAGGCGCGCACGCTTGTCGGCTTCGTACTCCTGGTAGTTGCCGTCGAAGAACGTGACCTGCGAATCGCCTTCGAACGCGAGGATGTGCGTCGCGATCCGGTCGAGGAACCAGCGATCGTGCGAGATCACCATCACCGAGCCCGCGAATTCGAGCAGCGCGTCTTCCAGCGCGCGCAGCGTTTCGACGTCGAGGTCGTTCGACGGTTCGTCCAGCAGCAGCACGTTGCCGCCCGAGATCAGCGTCTTCGCGAGGTGCAGGCGGCCGCGTTCGCCGCCGGACAGGTTGCCGACGATCTTCTGCTGGTCGCCGCCCTTGAAGTTGAAGCGGCCGATGTACGCACGCGACGGCGTTTCGTACTTGCCGACCGTCAGCACGTCGGCGCCGCCCGAGATTTCCTCGAACACCGTCTTCGAACCGTCGAGCGCGTCGCGGCTCTGGTCGACGTATGCGAGCTTCACCGTCGGGCCCATCACGACTTCGCCCGAATCCGGCTGTTCCTTGCCGGTCAGCATCTTGAACAGCGTCGACTTGCCGGCGCCGTTCGGACCGATGATGCCGACGATCGCGCCGGCCGGGATCTTGAAGCTCAGGTTGTCGATCAGCAGGCGGTCGCCGAACGACTTGCTGACGTTCTTGAACTCGATCACTTCATTGCCGAGGCGTTCGCCGGCCGGAATGAAGATTTCCTGCGTTTCGTTGCGCTTCTGGTATTCCTGGCTGCTCAGCTCCTCGAAGCGGGCGATACGCGCCTTCGACTTCGCCTGGCGGCCCTTCGGGTTCTGGCGCACCCACTCCAGCTCCTTCTTGATCGCCTTCTGGCGCGCCGATTCCGACGCCTCTTCCTGCTTCAGGCGCTCTTCCTTCTGGTCGAGCCAGCTGCTGTAGTTGCCCTTCCACGGAATGCCGTGGCCGCGGTCGAGTTCGAGAATCCACTCGGCCGCGTTGTCGAGGAAGTAGCGATCGTGCGTGACGGCGACCACGGTGCCCGGGAAGCGCACCAGGAACTGCTCGAGCCAGTCGACCGATTCGGCGTCGAGGTGGTTGGTCGGTTCGTCGAGCAGCAGCATGTCGGGCTTCTCGAGCAGCAGCTTGCACAGCGCGACGCGGCGCTTTTCACCGCCCGACAGGTGCTCGATCTTCGCGTCCCACGGCGGCAGGCGCAGCGCATCGGCGGCCACTTCGAGCTGCTGCTCGGGGCTGCCGCCGTCGCTCGACGCGAGAATCGCCTCGTACTTCGCCTGCTCGGCCGCGAGCGCGTCGAAGTCGGCGTCCGGTTCGGCGTAGGCCGCGTAGATTTCTTCCAGCTTCTTGTTCGCCTGGAACAGGTCGCCGAGGCCTTCCTCGACGGCTTCGCGCACGGTCTTCGTCGGGTCGAGCTGCGGTTCCTGCGGCAGGTAGCCGATGTTCAGGTTCGGCATCGGCGTGGCTTCGCCTTCGATGTCCTTGTCGACGCCCGCCATGATGCGGATCAGCGTCGACTTGCCCGAGCCGTTCAGGCCGAGCACGCCGATCTTCGCGCCGGGAAAGAACGACAGCGAGATGTCCTTCAGGATCTGGCGCTTGGGCGGCACGATCTTGCCGACCCGGTTCATCGTGAAAACGTATTGGGCCATTTCGGTGTGAAAGTCAGAAGTGGTTGGGACGGCCGCGCAGCGCGCGGGCGTGGCGGCGTCGGGTGATTCGGTACGGAGCGTGCCGCGCGGGACGCGGCGGTGCGAGCGCGTATTGTACTTCGCCGCCGGCTGCCGCTGGCGCGGTGCAGGCCATTCGGCCGATCTGCGCTCACAGCCACGCGGCGACGCCGCCGTGCCCCGAGCACGTGCCGCGCCGGTGACGGCTGAAGCTGTACGTGCCGTCGCGGCAACGTGCGCGCGCGCCGTCCGGCACGCGGCCCGATTTCGAATGGGCGGGCGCATGCACGGTTTCGCCGTCGCGGTTGCGATACGTGTCGTGACGGTCGAGATCGGCTTCGTTGCCGTAGCCGGGTGATGCGCGATATGCGTGCGCGGCAGGGGGCAACGCGGCGCCCGCGACGAACAGCGCGGCGGACAGGGTCGCGACATGGGTCGCACGGCGGAGCAGGGCACGCATGGTCTCTCTCGTTCGGTTCGTTGTTATCGAGGTCGGGCGATGTCGAACCGAACGCCCGCGCCGCATGTTGGCGGATCGGCGCGCCGCCGCGCGACGCTAGGCCGCGCCGGTCATCGACGCCGCGCCGTCGGCCTGCGCGGCATCGAGAATCCACCGGCGGAACGCGGCAACCTTCGGCCGTTCCGCGTGATGCGGCGGATAGACGAGGTAGTACGCGAAATCGTCGAGCCATGCGACGTCGGCAAGCTGCACGAGCCGGCCGCTCGCCAGCTCGCCGCGCACCATCGCGGCCGGCAGCAACCCGGCGCCCTGGCCGGCAACGATCGCCTGCAGCAGCAGGCCCGAATCGTCGAACGCCGGGCCGCGCGGCGGGCCGAAATCGTCGATCCGCTGCGCGCCGAACCAGATGTGCCAGCCCTTGCGTTCGGCGTCGTGCAACTGCGGCCAGCCGACGAGCTCGGCCGGCGTCGCCGGCATGCCGAGCCGCGCGACGAGGTCCGGCGACGCGAGCGCGACGATTTCCACCGTCAGCAGGCGTTCGCTGCACAGCCCGATGTAGCGCCCGAGGCCGTGGCGGATCGCGACGTCGACGCCGTCGCGCGCGAAATCCGCGAGCGCGTGGCTCGTGAGGACCTGCAGGTCGACGTCCGGGCAAGCCTGCCGGAACTGCGCAAGGCGTGGGACCAGCCACGCGGACGCGAAGAACGGCGTGACGCTCACCGTCAGCACGCCGCTGTCGGCGGCGCCCGACACGCGCTGCGACGCATCGGCGATCTGCCGGAACGCGTTGCGCACGGGCGGCAGGTAGTCGCGGCCGGCGGCCGTCAGCAGGATGCCGCGGTTCACGCGCTCGAACAGTTGCACGCCGAGGTGCGTCTCGAGCGTGCGGATCATCTGGCTCACCGCGCCGGGCGTGACCGACAGCTCCTCGGCCGCCGACTTCACCGACAGGTGGCGGGCGGCGGCTTCGAACGCGCGCAACGCGTTGAGCGGCGGCAGGCGGGAACGATTCATTCAGTTTTTCTAAAGCGAAAGGTCGACGAAATATCGTTTGAGACGACGCGTATGCGCGCGTACCGTTGACGCATCGGATCGCCTGTTTCGCGGCTGCCTGTCGGGTGCCGATCGGCGGCCGATGCGATCAACATAGTTCAACTATATCCACGGGGCAATCCGGACCGCCGCCCGGCAGCCGGTGGCACCCGAAAGGAGCATCGTCATGAACCGCCCGGGCGCGTCACGCGTTTTCCATGGCTGGTACGTGGTGGCGGCCGCGTTCGCCGTCACGTTCGTCGGGTTCGGCAGCGCGTATACGTTCAGTGCGTTCGTCGAATCGCTGCAGCGGGATTTCGCCGCGTCGCGCGGCCAGATCTCGCTCGTGTTCTCGCTCGCCGGCTTCCTGTACTTCGGCTTCGGCATCGTCAGCGGGCCGCTGGCCGATCGTTTCGGCTCGCGGCGGCTCGCCGTCGCCGGGATGCTGCTGACCGGCGCGGGGCTCGCGGCGGCCGGCGCGGCGCATACGCTGCTGCAGGTCTATGTCGCGTACGGGCTCGGTGTCGGGTTCGGCGTCGGCTGCGCGTACGTGCCGGCCGTCGGCGCGGTTCAGCGCTGGTTCGTGCGCCGGCGCGGGTTCGCGTCGGGGCTCGCGGTCGCGGGGATCGGCGTCGGCACGCTGGTGATGCCGCCGCTCGCGTCCGCGCTGATCGCGCAGGTCGGCTGGCGCGGCGCGTATTTCACGCTCGCCGCGCTCGTGATCGTGCTGGGAGCCGGCATGTCGCTGCTGATCGAGAACGACCCGCGCGGGCGGGGGCTGTTGCCGGACGGCGATGTCGCCCCGGACGGCGACGGCCGGAATGGCGGGGCTTCCCCGGCCGCGGCCGCGAGCGTACCAGCCGGCGCGACGGTACGCGAAGCCGTCACGTCGCGGCCGTTCGCGAGCCTCTACGCGGCCTGCCTCGTCTGTTCGTTCGGCGTATTCGTCCCGTTCGTTCACCTCGTGCCGTACGCGCTCGATCACGGCGTCGCGCCGTCGACGGCCGTGCTGCTGCTCGGCGCGATCGGCGTGGGCAGCACGGCCGGCCGCTTCTTCCTCGGCGGCCTGGCCGATCGCTTCGGCCGCCGCGCGTCGCTGCTCGCGATGTTCGCCGGCATGGCCGTTGCGCTCGTCGCATGGGCGGGCGCCGGAACCGTCGCGACGCTGGCCGGGTTCGCGCTCGTGTTCGGCGTGTTCTACGGCGGCTGGGTCGCCGTGCTGCCGGCGGTCGTGATGGACTATTTCGGCGGGCGCAACGTGAGCGCGATCATCGGCATCCTGTACACGAGCGTCGCGTTCGGCACGCTGATCGGGCCGGCCGCCGCCGGCTTCATTTACGACGCGGGCGGCGGCTATCTCGTACCGATCCTCGCGAGCGCCGCCGCGAATGCGATCGCGTTCGCGATCGTCGCGACCACCGGGCGTGCGCCGGCCGCCGCGCGTGCGGCCGGCGGATAGTGCCACCCGGCTGGGCGCGCCGCGCGATTTCCGGTAGGGTGGCCGGACCGTCAACCATCGACGCACGGTCGGGGAGGCATCGTGACATTCGACGAAGTCCGGCAGATCGCACTGGCGTGGCGTGGCGTCGAGGACGGCACGTCGTACGGCACGCCCGCGCTCAAGGTGAAGGGCAAGGTGCTCGCGCGGCTGCGCGAGGACGGCGACACGCTCGTCGTGAAGGGCGTCGGCCCCGACGAGCGTGCATGGCTGATCGAGTCGGCGCCCGACGTGTATTACGTGACCGATCACTATGTCGGCTGGCCGATCGTGCTGGTGCGCCTGTCGGCCGCGCATCCCGACGCCGTGAAAAACCTGCTTCTGCGGGAATGGCGCGCAATCGTGCCGGCGAAGTGGCGGGACGAAGCCGCCCGCGACACGCACTGAATCGCGCCCACCCCGCGCGCGATGCAGCCTGCCGAACCGGATCAAGCGTTGCATCGGTTCGTATCGATGCAACGAGTGGTTCCATCGAAATTCTTCAATTGGTTCTTAGTGAAGAACCGTTTGATGCTTACACTCCTTCGCTTCGAAGGCGGCTGACGACAGCCGACGGAACGGGCGTACGCGATGCGCCGGCGCCCGGTGCGCCGCATCGCACCCGCAGCTTCGCAGACTGCGCGGGCGACCCGACCGGAACGGCCCCATCCGGCCCATGCCCGCGTGCGACGCACCCGCGGCCGCGACCGGATTCAAGAACGACAACTCCCCGCGCCGCCTTCACGCGACACCCGGTCGTACCGGAACCGTTTTTTGGAGAGAGACAGATGAGTGGAAGCAACACAGGCCTCGGCACTGGCCTGAAGCAGCGTCACGTAACGATGATGTCGATTGCCGGCGTGATCGGCGCGGGCTTGTTCGTCGGCTCCGGCCACGCGATCGCGGAAGCCGGGCCGGCATCGATACTCGCGTATGCGATCGCGGGCGTGCTGGTCGTGCTGGTGATGCGCATGCTCGGCGAAATGGCCGTCGCGCATCCGGACAGCGGGTCGTTCTCGACCTATGCCGATCGCGCGATCGGCCACTGGGCCGGCTTCACGATCGGCTGGCTGTACTGGTGGTTCTGGGTGCTGGTGATCCCGATCGAGGCGACCGCCGCCGCGACCATCCTCAATGCGTGGTTCCCGGGCATCGCGACGTGGATCTTCGCGCTCGGCATCACGCTGCTGCTCACCGTCACCAATCTCTTCTCCGTCAAGAACTACGGCGAATTCGAATTCTGGTTCGCGCTGATCAAGGTCGTCGCGATCGTCGTGTTCCTGTGCATCGGCGGTGCGGCGATCGTCGGCATCATTCCGGCGCCGGCCGTGTCGGGCGTGTCGAACCTGTTCGTGCACGACGGCTTCATGCCGCACGGCGCGAGCGCGGTGCTCGCGGCCATGCTCACGACGATGTTCTCGTTCCTCGGCACCGAGATCGTGACGATCGCGGCCGCCGAATCGGACAACCCGCAGCGCCAGATCGTGCGCGCGACGAACTCGGTCATCTGGCGTATCACGCTGTTCTATCTCGGCTCGATCCTCGTCGTCGCGGCCATCGTGCCGTGGAACGACCCGCTGCTGCCGAAGCACGGCTCGTATCAGCGCGCGATGGAGCTGATCGGCGTCCCGAACGCGAAGGCGATCATCGACGTGATCGTGCTCGTGTCGGTCGCGAGCTGCCTGAATTCGGCGCTGTACACCGCGTCGCGGATGCTGTTCTCGCTGTCCCGGCGCAAGGACGCGCCCGCCTTCCTGCATCGCACCGATTCGACCGGCACGCCGCGTGCGGCCGTGCTTGCGTCGACCGCGTTCGGCTTCCTGACCGTGATCGCGAACTACCTGATGCCGGAGCAGGTGTTCGGCTTCCTGCTCGCGACGTCGGGCGCGATCGCGCTGCTCGTGTATCTCGTGATCGCGATCTCGCAACTGCGGATGCGCAAGACGCTCGAATCGGGCGGCGCGGACCTGACGCTGCGGATGTGGCTGTTCCCGTGGCTCACGTGGGCCGTGATCCTGTTCATCTGCGGCACGCTGACCGTGATGTTCGTCAGCGAGGAGCACCGGATGGAAGTCGGCGCGACGGCCGTGCTGGCGTTGATCGTGCTGTTCGCGTCGTGGCTGAACAAGCGCGGCCGCGATGCGCGGGCGAACGCGGGGCGCCGGGTGTCGGCGACGTGATCTGATCGCGTGATGTAGCGGCGGGGCGGGAGCCTCGCTCATGAACATGGCCTGACCGGCATCTGCCGGCCGGGCCATTTTGCTTTCGACGACGGACGGATGCCGTTGCGAGTACCGGCCGCGCGGCATCGATATTGGGCGACGCACGCTGCTGCGTGCCGACGGGAACGTCGTCTGGCGAAACGATCGTCGCCTATACTCGACGAGAAGAAAAATCGCGGGGGTGGGCGATGGGGACGGTGCACGGATCGGGCAGTCGCGCGGTCGACGCGCGGCGCGTCGGCACGTATGCAGCCGCGGTACTCGCGCTGCAGATCGTCGTTCTGGCTGTCTGGGCGATGAGGTACTACGGCTGGCACGATCGCTCGTCCCCGATGGTCGGCTCGGACTTCGCGATTTTCTGGGCGGCGGCCCGTGTCGCGATCGAGCACGGCGCCGCGGCGATCTTCTCGCCCGGGTGGATGCAGCCGATCGAAGCCGCCCTGCGGCCGTTCGACGACTTCGCTCCGTGGCCGTATCCGCCGACGTTCCTGCTCGTCATCCTTCCGTTCGGCCTCGTGCCGTTCGTCTTCGCGCTCGTGGTGTTCGCGACACTGCAGATCGCCTGTTATGCGGCGGTCGTCGCGCGTGTCGTGCGCCCGCTCGACACGCAGCTGCGCGTCGCGATTGCCGCATTTCCGGGGCTGCTCGGCGCGGCGCTCACGATGCAAAATTCCTTCATGACGGTCGCGGCGGCGGCCGCGGCGCTGCTCCTGCTCGAATCGAGCCCGGTTCTGGCGGGCGCATGCATTGCGATGCTGATCGTGAAGCCGCAATTCGGCGTGTTGTTCCCGTTGGCGCTCATCTGCGGGCGCCACTGGAAGGCGTTGATATCGGCCGGCGCGTTCAGCGCCGGCATCGTCGCGGTGTCGCTGGCGGCGTTTGGCGTGCGGGCGTGGGCCGCGTTTTTCGCGTTCATGCCGGCGTTCCACCACAACGTGGTCGAGTACGGCGACACGCTTCGGCGGGCCATGCCGTCGACGATCTCGCTCGCCCGGGCAGCCGGGCTGTCCGTCGGGCCAGCCTATGCCGTGCATGCGGTCGTCGGGGTACTGGCGGTCGCGGCGGTCGCCGACGTCTGGATTCGCCGCTCGCGCTTCGCGCTGCGCGCCGCCGCGCTGGCCGCCGGTACGCTGCTCGTGCAGCCTTACTATGTGTACTACGACCTGCTCTGGCTGGTGTTGCCGGTTGCATTCCTGCTGCTGGACGCGCGGAACGTCCCGTTGCGCCGAGCCGAGATCGTGATCGTCGTGCTGGCCTGGCTCGCGCCGGCGCAGGCCTTCGTCGCGGTGATCAGCGGCACGGGTTGGCCTGTCGCGTCGGCGATGCTGGTCGCGCTGCTCGCGGTGATCGTACGCCGGAGTCGCGAGCCGGCGCCGGTGGCTGCGTAGCGGTTGCCGGGTGAGCGCATGTTGCTGCAGTCGGTCGACCCGAGCGGAACGATGCCGGGCGCATGAAACAGAAAACCCCTTGCGGCGCCGAGGCCGCAAGGGGTTTTCCGTGTATTGCCGTACTACGCCTGGGGTGATTCGCTCAGACGTTGAACAGGAAGTTCATCACGTCGCCGTCGTGCACGACGTATTCCTTCCCTTCCGCGCGCATCTTGCCGGCTTCCTTCGCGCCTTGCTCGCCCTTGTACGTGACGAAGTCGTCGAACGCGATCGTCTGCGCACGGATGAAGCCGCGCTCGAAGTCGGTGTGGATCACGCCGGCCGCTTGCGGAGCGGTATCGCCGATGTGGATCGTCCACGCGCGCACTTCCTTCACGCCGGCGGTGAAGTAGGTCTGCAGGCCGAGCAGCTTGAAGCCCGCGCGAATCACGCGGTCGAGGCCCGGCTCTTCCATGCCCATGTCGGCGAGGAACGCTTCCTTGTCCGCGTCGTCGAGATCGGCGATTTCCGCCTCGATCGCCGCGCATACGGCGACCACCGGCGCGTTTTCACTTTCCGCGTACTTGCGCACCGCCTCGAGGTGCGGGTTGTTCTCGAAGCCGTCGTCCTTCACGTTGGCGACGTACATCGCCGGCTTCGCGGTGATCAGGCAGAACGGCTTGATCAGCGCCTGTTCGTCGTCCGACAGCGCGAGGCCGCGCACGGCCTTGCCCTGGTCGAGTTGCGCGCGCACCTTTTCGAGCACCGCGACGAGTTTCGCCGCTTCCTTGTCGTTGCCCGACTTCGCCGCCTTCGAATAGCGCGTGAGCGCCTTCTCGATGGTGCCGAGGTCGGCGAGCGCCAGTTCGGTGTTGATCACTTCGATGTCGTCGATCGGGCTGACCTTGCCGGCGACGTGAATGACGTTGTCATCCTCGAAGCAGCGCACGACGTGCGTGATCGCATCGGTTTCGCGGATGTTCGCGAGGAACTGGTTGCCGAGGCCTTCACCCTTGCTTGCGCCCGCGACGAGGCCCGCGATGTCGACGAATTCGACGACGGCCGGCACGACACGCTCCGGCTTGACGATCTCGGAGAGCGCCTTCAGGCGCGTATCGGGCACTTCGACGATGCCGACGTTCGGCTCGATCGTGCAGAACGGGTAGTTCTCGGCGGCGATGCCGGCCTTGGTCAGCGCATTGAACAGGGTGGACTTGCCGACGTTGGGCAAGCCGACGATGCCGCATTTGAGACTCATGGAATCCTTCGGACGGGTGAGGCGGCGCGGCCGGACAGGGCACGGCGGCGCGGGAAAAAAGGGGCGGCCGGCGCGTGGAGCGCGGCGGGCCGACGGTCAAAGACGCTATTGTACCGTGCCGGCGCCCCGGATTCCGGGCTTGCCGCCGAACGGCCGATGCGTCGGGCCGCCGCGCGGGCGCACCGGCCCGCGATTCTGCTGATTTCCCGCAAAGTCCGGCCGCGTAAGGGTTTGGCCCCGCGGCTATAATGCCCGCCATGACTGCCCACCACTCCTTCGACGTCGCCGTGGTCGGCGGCGGGCTCGTCGGCAAGACGGCCGCGCTCGCGCTGACCCAGTCCGGCTACAAGACAGCCTTACTCGCCCAGCCGGCCACGCCGCGCCCCGCCGATCTCGCGTTCGACACGCGCGTCTACGCACTGTCGTCGAGTTCGCAGGCGTTGCTCGAGCGGCTGCGGGTCTGGCAGGCGCTCGACCACGGCCGGCTCGCGCCGGTCTACGACATGCGCGTGTATGGCGATGCGCATGCCGAACTGCATTTCTCCGCCTACCAGGCGTCCGTGCCGCAGCTTGCCTGGATCGCCGAATCCTCGCTGGTCGAGGCGTCGCTCGACGCCGCGCTGCGGTTCCAGCCGAACCTGACGTGGTTCGATGCGCGTGCGCAGGGCTTCGACGTGCGCGACGACGCGGCCGTGCTGACGCTGTCGTCGGGCCAGGTGCTCGAAGCCGATCTCGTCGTCGGCGCCGACGGCGCGCATTCGTGGGTGCGCTCCCAAATGGGGGCCAGGGTGGAGCGGCGCGACTACCGGCAAACGGGCGTCGTCGCGAACTTCAAGGCATCGTTGCCGCACCGCGAGACCGCGTACCAGTGGTTCCACGAAGGCGAGATCGTCGCGCTGCTGCCGCTGCCGGACGGCCACGTGTCGCTCGTGTGGTCCGCGCACACCGCGCATGCCGACGCACTGCTCGCCCTCGATCCGGCGCAGCTCGCGGCCGAGGTCGAGCGCGTGTCGCACGGCCAGGTCGGCACGCTCGAATGCGTGACGCCGGCCGCCGGCTTCCCGCTGGCGCTGCAGACGGTCGACAAGCTGATCGCGCCGCGCGTCGCGCTGGTGGGCGATGCCGCGCACCTGATCCACCCGCTCGCGGGGCAGGGGATGAACCTCGGGCTGCGCGACGTCGCCGCGCTCGCCGACGCGATCGCGGGCAAGGAAAGCTTCCGCAATCTCGGCGATACGGTGCTGCTGCGCCGCTACGAACGTTCGCGCCGCGAGGACATCCGCGCGCTGATGGTCGCCACCGACGGCCTGCAGCGGCTGTTCGCGGTGCCGGGCTCGCTCGCGAAGGCGGTGCGCAATGCGGGCATGGCGTTCGTCGGCGCGCAGCCGCTCGTGAAGCGCTGGCTCGTATCGGCCGCGCTCGGCTGATCGAACCTTCCGCCGCCGCGCCGGTCGGAGACGGTTCCGTTACGGCGTACACTGTGCCGTGCACTCCGATTGAGCTGAAGGAAGATTTCAATGAAAAAAACGATCCGCATCGCGTCGCTGGCGCTGGCCGTCACGATGGCGACGCTCGGCTGCACCGCGCAGGCCGACCAGACCACCGACAAGCTGAAGGCCACGCTGCAAGCCCGTCTCGGCAACGACGCGCCGATCAAGAGCGTGTCGAAATCGCCGGTCGCAGGCCTTTACGAAGTGAACCTCGGCTCGCAGATCATCTATAGCGACGCGGCGGGCGACTACGTGCTGCTCGGCGATCTCGTCGACGCGAAGACGCACAAGAACCTGACCGACGCCCGCCTGTCCGAAATCAACAAGATCGACTTCGCGAGCCTGCCGTTCGCGAATGCGATCAAGATCGTCAAGGGCAACGGCGCCCGCAAGATCGCGGTGTTCTCCGATCCGAACTGCCCGTACTGCAAGAAGCTCGAGACGACGCTGCAGTCGGTCGACAACGTGACCGTCTACACGTTCCTGTACCCGGTGCTGTCACCGGATTCGACCGCGAAGTCGAAGGCGATCTGGTGCGCGACCGATCGCGCGAAGACGTGGGAAAGCTGGATGCTCGACCATCGCGCGCCGTCCGGCGCCGGTACCTGCGACACCACCGCGCTCGACAAGAACCTCGCGCTCGGCCGCGGGATGAACGTCACGGGCACGCCGACGATCTTTTTGCCGGACGGTCGCCGCCTGCCGGGCGCGGTATCGGCCGACCAGCTCAACCAGGCGCTCGCCTCGAGCAAGTAACCGACTGCACGCCGGGCGCAGCGCCCGGCCAGCGAGGGGCGCCCGCATGATCTGCCGGCGCCTCTCTTCGTTTTCGCCGCCGTATTCGACCGACCGATTGCCACGATGACCCAGCCGATCCGCTATTCGATTGTCCCGAAAGATCTTGCCGCGCACCTGTTCGAAGTGACGGTGACGGTTGCCGATCCCGATCCCGAAGGCCAGCGTTTCTCGCTGCCGGTATGGATTCCGGGCAGCTATCTCGTGCGCGAGTTCGCGCGCAACATCGTGACGCTGCGTGCGTTCAACGACGCGGGCCGCAAGGTGCGCATCGCGAAGACCGACAAGCACACGTGGCAGGCCGCGCCCGTGACCGGCGCGCTGACGCTGCGCTACGACGTGTATGCGTGGGATCTGTCGGTGCGCTCCGCGTATCTCGACGAATCGGGCGGCTTCTTCAACGCGACGGCCGTGTTCCTGAGCGTCGCCGGTCGCGAGGACGCGCCGTGTGAAGTCGACATCGCGAAACCGGCCGGTGCCGCGTTCCGCACGTGGCGCGTCGGCACCGCGCTGTCCGAAGCGGGCGGCACCCGGCGTTACGGTTTCGGCGCGTATCGCGCGGCGAACTATGACGAGCTGTCCGACCATCCGGTGACGATCGGCGAATTCGCGCTCGCGACGTTCGACGCGCACGGCGTGCCGCACGATATCGTGATCGCCGGGCGCGTGACGCAACTCGACCTGGAGCGGCTGCGCACCGATCTGAAACGCGTGTGCGAAGCGCAGATCGCGCTGTTCGAGCCGAAGTCGAAAAAGGCGCCGATGGACCGCTACGTATTCATGACGCTCGCGGTCAGCGACGGCTACGGTGGCCTCGAGCATCGCGCATCGACCGCGCTGATCTGCAACCGGACCGACCTGCCGGTGAAGGGGCGACCGGAAACGACGGAAGGCTATCGCACGTATCTCGGTCTCTGCAGCCACGAGTATTTCCACACGTGGAACGTGAAGCGCATCAAGCCGGCGGCGTTCGTGCCGTACGACCTCACGCGCGAGAACTACACGTCGCTGCTGTGGCTGTTCGAGGGCTTCACGTCGTATTACGACGACCTGATGCTGGTGCGCAGCGGGCTGATGTCGCAGGACGACTATTTCGCGGCCCTCGGCCGCACGATCGGTGGCGTGCTGCGCGGCACGGGCCGGCTCAAGCAGAGCGTCGCGGAAAGCTCGTTCGACGCGTGGATCAAGTACTACCGCCAGGACGAGAACGCGACCAACGCGATCGTCAGCTATTACACGAAGGGCTCGCTCGTTGCGCTGGCGTTCGATCTCGCGATCCGCGCGCGGACGCGCAACCGGAAGTCGCTCGACGACGTGATGCGCCTGCTGTGGCAACGCTACGGCCGCGACTTCTATCGCGGCAAGCAGGCGGGTGTGGACGAAAACGAAGTCGAGGCGCTGATCGAGGAGGCGACGGGCATCGCGCTCGGCCGCCTGTTCGCCGACGCCGTGCACGGCACGCGCGACCTGCCGCTCGGCGAACTGCTCGCGCCGTTCGGCGTGACGCTGGCCCCCGAGGTCGCGACCGGCGCGGCCGCGAAGCCGACGATCGGCGCGCGCCTGCGGGGCGGCGCGGACTGCACGTTGGCGGCGGTCTACGAAGGCGGCGCCGCGCATCGCGCGGGGCTGTCGGCCGGCGACACGCTGATCGCGGTCGACGGGCTGCGCGTGACGGGCACGAACCTCGATGCGCTGCTCGCACGCTACCGGCCGGGCGACAAGGTCGAGATTCACGCGTTCCGCCGCGACGAGCTGCGCACCGCGAAACTGAAGCTCGACGGCCCGGAAGTCACCCGCTACCGGCTGACGGCGGCCGCGAAGCCGGCTGCGGCCACGAAGGCCCGCGAAGCCTGGCTGAAGGGGTAATCGTACGCAAGCGGGTAGCGGGGCACGATCGGCGATTGTTCTGTTGTTGCAACAATCCGTCGCCCTGAACCCGCTTTTTCGCGGTCATGTGGCCACGCACAATGGCGTCACTCGCGCTACCGAAGCGCAACCCCACCCGGAGCCTGACATGACGACCATTCTGCAAATCAATTCCGCCGCGCGTTCGCAAGGTGCGCAATCCACGCTGCTGTCCAACGAACTGACGGCAAAGCTGCAACAATCGAACCCCGGCGCGAACGTCGTGGTCCGCGACCTGCTGGCCGATGCGCTGCCGCACCTCGACGAATCGGTGCTCGGCGCGTTCTTCACGCCGGCCGACAAGCGCACCGCGGAACAGAATGCGATCGTCGCGAAGAGCGATGCACTGATCGCCGAACTGCAAGCGGCCGACATCATCGTGATCGGCGCGCCGATGTACAACTTCGGCATCTCGTCGCAACTGAAGACGTACTTCGACTGGATCGCCCGCGCAGGCGTCACGTTCCGCTATACCGAGAACGGTCCGGAAGGCCTGATCAAGGGCAAGAAGGTTCACGTGGTGACGGCGCGCGGCGGCAAGTACCTGGGTACGCCGAACGATAGCCAGACCCCGTACCTGCGTTCGTTCCTCGGCTTCATCGGCCTGACCGACGTGAATTTCATTCACGCGGAAGGCCTGAACCTCGGCCCGGACGCGCAGAGCGCCGCGCTGGCCAGCGCACGCGAAGCGATCGCCGCCGCGTAACGCGTCAGGTCGATGCGGGTGCGATGCACCCGCTGCGTCGCCCGATGAAAAAACGCCGCGTCCTTTCGGGGACGCGGCGTTTTTGCATTCGGCCGGCGAACTCGCCGCAACCGAGGCCGTTACGCGAGCGTTTCGGCTACGTCCGGCAGGCGCCAGTCGATCGGTTCGCGGCCGGCAGCGGCCAGATAGTCGTTCGCGAGCGCGAAATGGCGGCAGCCGAGGAAGCCGCGGTGCGCGGACAGCGGCGACGGATGCGGCGCTTCGAGCACGCAGTGCGCGTTCGCGTCGAACAGCGCGCGCTTGGCCTGCGCGTGCGCGCCCCACAGCATGAACACGAGCCCGCGATGACGGCCGGCGAGCTCGCGGATCAGCGTGTCCGTGCATTGCTCCCAGCCGCGCTTCGCATGGCTCGCGGCCGCGCCGCGCTCGACCGTCAGCACGGTGTTGAGCAGCAGCACGCCCTGGCGTGCCCACGTGTCGAGGCAGCCGTGACGCGGCGTGTCGTGACCGAAGTTCGCGGCGATTTCCTTGAAGATGTTGCGCAGCGACGGCGGCGTGCGCACGGCCGGCGGCACCGAGAACGCGAGGCCGTGCGCCTGCGGCGTGCCGCGGTCGTCGCCGTGGTACGGGTCCTGGCCGAGGATCACGACCTTCACGTCGTCGGGATGCGTCAGGCGCAGCGCGCGGAACACGTCGGTCGGGTAGACCGTCTTGCCGGCCGCACGCTCTTCGTCGACGAAGCGGCACAGCGGCGCGTACGCGTCGCTGTCGGTGAACGGTTTCAGCACGTCGCGCCAGACGGCCGGCAGCGCGTCGAATTGCGCGGCGAGATGCGGTACGTCGGCGGCAACGGGCCGCGGGGCCGCGGCGGGCGGAGCCGGCTCGGGCATGGGCACGGGCGCCGGGGCAGCGGTTTTCTTCGCGGGTTTGCGCCCGGCCGCAGGCGGCTCGGAAGCCGCGGACGGAATATCGGCCGGTGCCGTTTCCGGCACGGGATCGTCGAACAGCGACGCCTGTTGCGGCGCGCGGGAAGTCTTGCGGGTTGCCATGCGTGATGCGAGTTTATTGCGCGCGCAGCCGGTAGCCGCGCTGCGCCTTGCTGATGTTTTCGGGAACGAGGCCCGGCAGCGCCTGCTGCAGTTCGGCGGCGAGCGTCGCGAGCGCCGTTTCCGGGCCGTCGATCAGTTCGAGTTCGATTTCGCTGATCGGTTCGCGGCGCGTTTCGTGTTCCGCCTGGACGACGATCTCGCCGAGGTCCACCGCGGCCTCGACGGTTGCGCCGCCGATTGCGATGCGCCACAGCGTACGCGAAAAATCCGTGCGGAACAGCGCGTGCAGCGCGCCGGCCGCGTCATTGAGCGCGGCGGCGGCTTTCGGCACGTCGCAGGCCGCGACGAGCGCGTCGATTTCGAGCGCGTCGCCCGCGACCGGCAGCTCCCATTCGTGGCGGCTATGCAGGCCGCCTTCCGCGCTGCCGACCGTCTTGAACGTCTGCAGCCAGCCGTCCGGCGTGCGGCGCACGCGCACCGCGCTCTTCGAGCGCGCCAGCGCGAGATCGGGCGTGTCGTAATAGACGTTCGCGAGCGCGATGGCACGGCCGGGTTCGCCGGTCAGCGTCTCGAAGAAGCGGCGCGCGGCGTCGGCCTGGCCGGCCGGCAGCGCGAGCTTGATTTCCTGTTCGATCGCCATCAGAAGAACATCCGTGCGAGTTCCTCGCCCGGCTGGTCGGCGCGCATGAACGCCTCGCCGACGAGGAACGTGTTCACGTTCGCCGCGCGCATCGTGTCGACGTCGGTGCGCGACAGGATGCCCGATTCGGTCACGACGATGCGATCCGCCGGAATCATGTCGAGCATGTCGAGCGTGGTCTGGATCGACGTCTCGAACGTGCGCAGGTTGCGGTTGTTGATGCCGAGCAGCGGCGTCTTCAGCGTCAGCGCCTGTTCCATCTCGTGGCGGTCATGCACTTCGACCAGCACCGCCAGGCCGAGCGAGTGCGCATACGCTTCGAGATCCTGCATCAGCGGCGTGTCGAGCGCGGCGGCGATCAGCAGGATCGCGTCGGCGCCCATCGCGCGGGCTTCGACGATCTGGTACGCGTCGACGATGAAGTCCTTGCGCAGCACCGGCAGCGTGCAAGCCGCGCGCGCTTCCTCGAGATAGCGGACGCCGCCCTGGAAGAACTGCTCGTCGGTCAGCACCGACAGGCACGCGGCGCCGTGCGCCGCATACGAGCGCGCGATGTCGGCCGGCACGAAGTGCTCGCGCAGCACGCCTTTCGACGGGCTGGCCTTCTTGATTTCGGCGATCACGGCGGCGTTGCCGGCCGCGTGCTTCGCGCGCAGCGCACCGACGAAGTCGCGGAGGTCGCGCGCGGAGGCTTCCAGTTTCAGTGCCTCGAGCGGCGTGCTGCGCAGGGCCGCCGCGATTTCTTCGCGCTTGACGGCGATGATTCGGTCGAGAATGTCGCTCATAGGGGTTCCTGCTGGATTCGTAAGAGGGTCAGCGCTTGAATTGCTGCGTGAAGCGCACGAGTTCGTCGACCTTCGCGCGGGCCTTGCCGCTCGCGATCGCTTCGCGGGCGAGCTGGATGCCGTCCGCGATCGATTCGGCGATATTGGCCGCGTAGAGCGCGGTGCCCGCGTTCAGCGTGACGATCTCGCGCGCGACGCCCGGCTGGTTGTCCAGCGCGCCGAGCAGCATCGTGCGCGATTCGTCGGCATTTTCCACCTTCAGCGTGCGGTTCGACACCATCTGCAGGCCGAAGTCCTCCGGATGGATCTCGTATTCGTGCACCTTGCCGTCGCGCAACTCGCCGACGAGCGTCGCGGCGCCGAGCGACACCTCGTCCATGCCGTCCTTGCCGTACACGACGAGCACGTGCTGCGCGCCGAGACGCTGCATCACGCGCACCTGGATGCCGACGAGGTCGGGGTGGAACACGCCCATCAGCTGGTTCGGCGCGCCGGCCGGATTGGTCAGCGGGCCGAGGATGTTGAAGATCGTGCGCACGCCGAGTTCGCGGCGCACGGCCGCGATGTTCTTCATCGCCGGGTGATGGTTCGGCGCGAACATGAAGCCCATGCCAGTTTCGGCGATCGATGCGGCGACTTGCTCCGACTGCAGGTCGATGTTCACGCCGAGCGCCTCGAGCACGTCGGCGCTGCCGGACTTGCTCGATACGCCGCGGTTGCCGTGCTTCGCGACCTTCGCGCCCGCGGCCGCCGTGACGAACATCGACGCGGTCGAGATGTTGAACGTGTGCGAGCCGTCGCCGCCGGTGCCGACGATGTCGACGAAATTCGAGTTGTCCTGCACCTCGACGTGGTTCGCGAATTCGCGCATCACGGTCGCGGCGGCGGCGATCTCGCCGATCGTCTCCTTCTTCACGCGCAGCCCGGTGATGATCGCGGCCGCCATCACGGGCGACAGGTCGCCGCGCATGATCAGCCGCATCAGGTGCAGCATTTCGTCGTGGAAGATCTCGCGGTGCTCGATCGTGCGCTGCAGCGCTTCCTGCGGGGTAATCGTCATCGTGCGTCTCCCGTCAGGCAGCCGGTGCGGCGGCATGGGCCGCTGCGCGATGCTGCTTCAGGAAATTCTCGAGCAGCGCATGGCCATGCTCCGAGAGAATCGATTCCGGGTGGAACTGCACGCCTTCGACCGGCAGCGTCTTGTGGCGCACGCCCATGATCTCGCCGTCGTCGGTCCACGCGGACACCTCGAGGCAGTCGGGCAGCGATTCGCGCTCGATCGCGAGCGAGTGGTAGCGCGTCACGTCGAAATGCTTCGGCAGGTCGGCGAACACGCCGCGGCAGTCGGTTTCGATCCGGCTCACCTTGCCGTGCATGATGGTCTTCGCGCGCACGACGCGGCCGCCGAACGCTTCGCCGATCGCCTGGTGGCCGAGGCAGACGCCGAGGATCGGCTTTTTGCCCGCGAATTCGCGCAGCACGTCGAGCGTGATGCCCGCGTGTTGCGGATTGCTCGGGCCGGGCGACAGGCAGATGGTGTCGGGGTTCAGGCGCGCGATGTCGTCGAGCGTGATTTCGTCGTTGCGGTAGGTACGCACGTCCTCGCCGAGTTCGCCGAAGTACTGGACCAGGTTGTAGGTAAACGAGTCGTAGTTGTCGATCATGAGCAGCATGGTCAGTCTCCGGTCAGAAGTCGCTATCGAGGCCGTCCTGGACCTGTTCGGCCGCACGCAGCACCGCGCGCGCCTTGTTCTCGGTCTCTTGCCATTCGGATTCGGGCACCGAATCCGCGACGACGCCGGCCGCCGCTTGCACGTACAGGTTGCCGTTGTGGATCAGGCCCGTGCGGATCGCGATCGCGAGATCCATCTCGCCCGAGAACGACAGGTAGCCGACCGCACCGCCGTACAGCCCGCGCTTGACCGGCTCGAGCTCGTCGATCAGTTCCATCGCGCGCACCTTCGGCGCGCCGGACAGCGTGCCGGCCGGGAACGTCGCGCGCAGCACGTCGTAGTTCGTCATGCCGGGCTTCAGCTTGCCTTCGACCGAGCTGACGATGTGCTGCACGTGCGAGTACTTCTCGATCACCATCTTGTCGGTCACCTGCACCGAGCCGATTTCCGCGATGCGGCCGACGTCGTTGCGCGCGAGGTCGATCAGCATCACGTGCTCGGCGATCTCCTTCGGATCGTTGAGCAGCTCGGTCGCGAGTTCCGCGTCGCGCTCGGGCGTGTTGCCGCGCGGGCGCGTGCCGGCGAGCGGGCGGATCGTGACGATCTGGTCTTCGCCGCGTTTTTCCTGGCGCACCAGGATTTCCGGCGATGCGCCGACCACGTGGAAATCGCCGAAGTTGTAGTAATACATGTACGGCGACGGATTCAGCGAGCGCAGCGCGCGGTACAGCGACAGCGGATTGTCGCGGTACGGCTTCGTGAGTCGCTGGCCGACCTGGATCTGCATCAGCTCGCCGGCCGCGATGTATTCCTTCGCCTGGCGCACGGCGGCCAGATAGTCGTCCTTCTTGAATTCGCGGAACGTCTCGGTGCGCACGCTCGCCGACGTGACGGGCGGCTGCACGGTCGTGCGCAGGCGCTGCTTCAGTTCGCGCAGGCGGTGTTTCGCCTTCGCATACGCTTCGGGCTGGCCCGGGTCCGCGTAGATGATCAGGTAGAGCTTGCCGGCAAGGTTGTCGATCACCGCGACTTCTTCGGTCAGCAGCAACTGGATGTCGGGCAGGCCGAGATCGTCGCGCGGCGCGGTGTTCGCGAGCTTCTTCTCGATGTAGCGCACCGCGTCGTAGCCGAAGTAGCCGGCGAGGCCGCCGCAGAAACGCGGCAGGCCCGGGCGCTGCGCGACCTTGAAGCGCGCCTGGAACGATTCGATGAACTGGAACGGGTCGCCGTCGTGCGTCTCGACGACCTGGCCGTCGCGCACCACTTCCGACACGCCGTTGCGGGTGCGCACGAGCGTGCGGGCCGGCAGGCCGATGAACGAGTAGCGGCCGAAACGCTCGCCGCCGACCACAGATTCGAGCAGGAACGAGTTGGCGCCCGCCCGTTCGGGCTGGGCCAGCTTCAGGTAGAGGGACAGCGGCGTTTCGAGATCGGCGAGGGCTTCCGCGATCAGCGGGATGCGGTTGTAGCCTTCGTTCGCCAGCGATTGGAATTCGAGTTCGGTCATGTTCCGGTCCTGTTCGGGACGAGCGGCGCGTGCGCCAGGGATCACTTGACGCTGCGCGGGTGGCCGTCGGCGAAAGGGCGGTCGATCGAGAAGTGCCTGTTGCCGGCCGGCACTCCGGGCGTGAACGTCGCGAGCCTGCGGCCGAGCCTGAACGCAAGCGTTCGGACACGGTGGAACTCGAGGTGGTGCGACGATCGGCGCGCGGATGCGCAGCGAGATAAAAAACGGCGCTGAAGACGTGCTTCAGCGTACCTCATCGAAGAGGTTAGCGCGACCAGCGACGCCAGGGCCAGGCTCCCCGGTCGATGCTGCTCAGACTCCGTTTTTTATTCAGAAACATGCGGATGGAAGAAATAATCAGAGGGTTGGCCGGCCGGCGTTGTGCGCGGAAATTGCGCGAGCCGCGACCAGCAACGAATCGACTATACCATCCGAATTTATCGTTTGTATAGCTTTGCCGTGGTTGTAGCCGTACGGCACCGTCAGCGTCGCCATCCCGGCCGCGCGGCCTGCCAGCGCGTCGTTTTCCGAGTCCCCGATCGCGACCGCGGCGTCCGGCGCGACGCCCAGCGCATCGCAGGCCGTCAGCATCGGCAGCGGGTCGGGCTTCTTGCGCGCGACGCTGTCGCCGCCCAGCACGATGCCGAAGCTGCCGGCCAGCCCGTATTGCTCGAGCAGCTCGACTGCGAAGCGGTGCGGTTTGTTCGTCACGCACGCGAGCCGGATGCCGGCCGCGCGCAGCGCGTCGAGCCCGGCTGCCACGTCCGGATAGAGACGCGTGTGGCGGCCGTTGATCTTCGCGTATTCGGTCTGGTAGATCGCGAGTGCGTCGTCGAAGCGCGCCTGCGCTTCGTCGGCCTGGAAGCGCGGCTTCAGCACGCTCTGGATCAGGTGTTCGGAGCCCTTGCCGACATAGCCGATCACTTCGTCGCGCGACGTGGCCGGCGCGCCGAGCTGCGCGAGCATCCCGTTCAGGCCGGCCGTGAAATCGTCGGCCGTGTCGACCATCGTGCCGTCGAGGTCGATCAGCGCCGCATCGATGCGCGGCGCGGCGAAGCGGATCGGGGCCGCGTCCGTGGCGGCCCCGGCCGGCGTGCGGCCGGCGAACGACGAGTCGGTCACGGCGTCAGCTCCGTTCGACGGTCGCGAGCGCCGCGCGCATCTCGTCGATCACCTTGCGGTAGTCGGGCTTGCCGAAGATCGCCGAGCCCGCGACGAACGTGTCGGCGCCGGCCGCCGCGATTTCCGCGATGTTGTCGGCCTTCACGCCGCCGTCGACTTCGAGCAGGATCTCGCGGCCGGTGCGCTCGGTGTACGCGTCGATGCGGGCGCGCGCCTCGCGCAGCTTGTTCAGCGTCTCCGGAATGAACGACTGGCCGCCGAAGCCGGGGTTCACCGACATCAGCAGCACGAAGTCGAGGCGATCCATCACGTGGTCGAGGTAGTTCAGCGGCGTGGCCGGATTGAACACGAGACCGGCCTTGCAGCCGTGGTCGCGGATCAGCGACAGCGTGCGGTCGATGTGATCGGAGCCTTCCGGGTGGAAGCTGATCAGGTTCGCGCCGGCCTTCGCGAAATCGGGCACGATCCGGTCGACCGGACGCACCATCAGGTGCACGTCGATCGGCACCTGCACGTGCGGGCGGATCGCCTCGCAGACGAGCGGGCCGATCGTCAGGTTCGGCACATAATGGTTGTCCATCACGTCGAAGTGAATCCAGTCGGCGCCGGCGGCGACTACGTTGCGGACTTCTTCGCCGAGCCGTGCAAAGTCGGCCGACAGGATGCTGGGGGCGATGCGGAATTGAGTCATGGCAGGGGAGCGGGGACGTTGCGGCGCAAAACCGTCATTCTACCGTCCGGCGACCCGCTGCGCGGCGGCAGGCCGTGCGGTTGCGGCCCGATTGCGCATAGAATGCCGAACCAATGCGGCGCGCCCGCGGCCCGGCCGCTCGAGTCGGCGCGCGCGGTTACCTAGAGCGGACACACCATGAGTCAGTATCAGTTCACCGTTTCGGTGAAAACCAGCTACTTGCCGGAACAATCCGACCCCGATCACCGTCAATACGCATTCGCGTACACGCTGACCATCCGCAACACCGGACAGGTCGCGGCGCAGCTGATCGCCCGTCACTGGATCATCACGGACAGCGAAAGCCACGTGCAGGAAGTGAAGGGGCTCGGCGTCGTCGGGCACCAGCCGCTGTTGCAGCCGGGCGAGCATTTCGAATACACGAGCTGGGCCGTGATCGCGACGCCGGTCGGCACGATGCGCGGTGCGTACTTCTGCGTGGCGGAGGACGGCGAGCGTTTCGAGGCGCCGGTCGACGAGTTCGCCCTGCACATGCCGCGCACGCTGCATTGAGCGTGCAGTGTGCGGCGCGCGTCAGCGCGGCTGGCGGTCGTTGTGGCGGGCCTGCTTCTTTCTGCCCGACGACGTCCACACGACGATGAAGATCAGCAGGGCAAGCGCTACGAAGGCTTCGAGCGCGAAGATGAGCATCGGATATTGGTCGAGAAAATCTGACATGGCGGTTTCCATCAAGAACGGACATTGTATGTGGTTTGGGCCCCGGCTGGCCGGGTGGATGGCCGCTGCTGCTGCGGCGGCGCTGCTCGCGGCGTGCGGCGGCGCGCCGACGCGAACTTCCGCGCTGAAGCCGCCGACCGGCGCGGCGATCGTGCCGGGCCAGGTCGCCGCGAAGCGGCTCACGCCGGTCGCGTGGCAGCAGGTGCCGGGCTGGCAGGACGATTCGCTGATCGGCGCGACGGCCGCGCTGCGACAAAATTGCGCGCGGCTTGCGCGTCAGCCGGCCTGGACGCGCGCTTGCGCGGCCGCCGACCGGCTCGACGAACTCGACGTCAGCAGCGCCCGCACCTTCTTCGAAACGTATTTCACGCCGTTCCAGCTCGCGAATACCGACGGTACGCTCGACGGGCTCGTGACCGGCTATTACGAGCCGCTGCTGCACGGTTCGCGCGTGCGTCGCGGCCCGTATCAGTACGCGCTCTATCGCTGGCCGGCCGGCTATCGCGCGGGCGCCGCGCTGCCGGCACGCGCGCAGCTCGAGCGCGCCGGCATCCTGAACGGCAACGAACTCGTGTGGGTCGACGATCCGATCGAGGCGTTCTTCCTGCAGGTGCAGGGCTCGGGGCGCGTGCTGCTCGACGACGGTTCGGTGATGCGGGTCGGCTTCGGTGGCACCAACAATCAACCGTACCGTTCGATCGGCAAATGGCTGCTCGATCGCGGCGAGCTGACGCCCGCGCAGGCGACGATGCAGGGCATCAAGGCCTGGGCGAAAGCGAACCCGACGCGCGTCGACGCGCTGCTCGACACGAATCCGCGCTTCGTGTTCTTCCGCGACATGCCGACCAAGGAGGATGCGCCGCACGGCGGCGCGGACGGTCCGATCGGTGCGCTCGGCGTGCCGCTGACGCCTGAGCGCTCGATCGCGGTCGATCCGTCGTCGATCCCGCTCGGCACGCCGGTGTTCCTGCAGACCACGCGTCCGCTGACGAATACGCCGATGAACCGGCTCGTGTTCGCGCAGGATACGGGCTCGGCGATCAAGGGCGGCGTGCGGGCGGACTATTTCTGGGGGCTTGGCGACGACGCGGGCGACCAGGCCGGCCGGATGAAGCAGGTCGGCCGGATGTGGCTGCTGTTCCCGAATTCGTGATTTGGGGGCGGCGCGGGTTGCCCGGAGGGTGGCTCGTGAACGAGACGCGGCATGGATGGCGCGTCTCATTGTGCGCGGGGCGTGCCGGTCTGATCGCCGGTGTGTCCGTCTGATTTCAGTTCGCGTGATGCTCTGCGTGTCACGTCGAACGATGCTTTGGAGTAGAACAGCCCGATCGGCGTTGGCCGACCGGGCTGTTTCATTTGCAGGCTCGGATTCGCCGCTGCGCGGCGTGCGTGCGGCGAGTGCGCGAAGTTCGCGCCGCTCGCCTGCGCGGCGAGGTGACCTCAGCTCTTGCGCTTGTCGATGACGCGGCGCGCCTTGCCGACCGATCGCTCGATGCCGTTCACCGGCAGCACGTTGATCACGGCCGTCACGCCGATCAGCGACTTGATGTCGTACGCGAGCGCCTGTTTCGCCGCCTGGATCGCCGCGGTGTCGGGCGCGGTTTCCGGGCAGGGCTCGACGTTGAGCGTCAGCACGTCCAGCGGGCCTTCCTTCGTCAGCACGATCTGATAGTGCGGCGCGAGTGCACGCTGCTTGAGCAACTGCTCCTCGATTTGCGTCGGGAACACGTTGACGCCACGCACGATCATCATGTCGTCCGACCGGCCGGTGATCTTCTCCATCCGGCGCATCGTTCGGGCGGTGGCCGGCAACAGGCGCGTGAGGTCACGGGTGCGGTAGCGGATGATCGGCAGCGCTTCCTTCGTCAGCGACGTGAAGACGAGCTCGCCGAGTTCGCCGTCCGGCAGCACTTCGCCGGTTTCCGGGTCGATGATTTCCGGATAGAAGTGGTCTTCCCAGATGGTCGGGCCATCCTTGGTCTCGACGCATTCGGATGCCACGCCCGGGCCCATCACTTCGGACAGCCCGTAGATGTCGACCGCATCGATGCCCATCCGCTGTTCGATCGCGACGCGCATGTCGTTGGTCCACGGCTCCGCGCCGAAGATGCCGATGCGCAGTGAACTCCGCACCGGATCGAGGCCCTGGCGCTCGATCTCGTCGGCGATCGACAGCATGTAGCTCGGCGTGACCATGATGATGTCGGGCCGGAAATCCTGGATCAGATGTACCTGCTTCTCGGTCTGGCCGCCGCCGAACGGGATCACGGTGAGGCCCGCGCGTTCGGCGCCGTAGTGCGCGCCGAGCCCGCCCGTGAACAACCCGTAACCGTAGCTGACGTGCACCTTGTCGCCGCGGCGCGCACCCGCGGCGCGGATCGAACGTGCGACGAGATTCGCCCACGTGTCGATGTCGGCGGCCGTATAGCCGACGACCGTCGGCTTGCCGGTCGTGCCGGACGACGCATGGATACGCGAAATCTGGTCCTGCGGCACCGCGAACATCCCGAACGGATAGTTGTCGCGCAGGTCGCCCTTGGTCGTGAACGGGAAGCGCGACAGGTCGGCGAGCGACTTCAGGTCGTCCGGATGCACGCCCGCTTCGTCGAACTTGCGGCGATAGACGGGCGAGTGGTCATACGCATGCCGGAGCGACCACTTGAGGCGTTCGAGCTGCAGCGCGGTCAGCTCGTCGCGTGAGGCGGTCTCGATCGGCTCGAGCGGTAGCGGGGTAGTCATGCATGTCTCCAGTGTTTGTTATGGACGAGCCGCCGACGTCAGTGGTCTTCCGGGATGACCGTGCCCTTGATCTGGGCGGATTTGCCGCGAAACATCGCGACCGTCTCGCCTGTCTGGTTCGTGACGCGGATGTCGTAGATGCCGTGGCGGCCGGCACGCGCCTGCTCGATCGCCTCGGCCGTCAGCAGGTCGCCGCCGTGCACGGGGCGGAGGAATTCGATCGAGCAGCCGGCCGCGACCGCATTCAGGTTGTACGAGTTGCACGCGAACGCGAACGTCGAATCGGCGAGCGTGAAGATGATCCCGCCGTGGCAGGTCTGGTGCCCGTTCAGGAATTCGGGCCGCACGCGCATCTGAAGGCGGGCGTAGCCTGCGCGTACTTCAGCGATTTCCATACCGAACGCACGGCTGCAGGCGTCGGCGTCGTACATGGCCTGCGCGGTGGCGCGGGCGAGCGAATCGGGGTCGAGCGTGGCGGTGGCATTCGTCATGTCAACGCCCCTCGAAGCGCGGTGCGCGCTTCTCGATGAAAGCCTGCACGCCTTCCGCATAGTCGTGCGACTGGCCGAGCTTGCGCTGCAGGTCGCGTTCCACGTCGAGCTGCTGATCGAGCGTGTTCGTGACGCTGTCTCGCATCGACTGCTTGATCGATGCGATGGCGAGCGTCGGCTGCTGCGCGAGCTGGGTGGCGAGCTGGCGGGTTGTCGCGACGAGCGCGTCGTCGTCGACCGCACGCCAGATCAGGCCCCACTGTTCGGCCTGCTCGGCGCCGAGCTTGTCGCCGGTCAGCGCGAGCCCCAGCGCGCGTGCCATACCGACGCGTTGCGGCAGGAACCACGTGCCGCCCGAATCGGGCACGAGTCCGATCTTGACGAAGGCCTGAATGAAACTGCTCGAGCGGGCGGCAAACACCAGATCGCACGCCAGTGCCAGATTCGCGCCGGCGCCGGCTGCCGTGCCGTTGACGGCGGCGATCACCGGAATCGGCAGGCGCTGCAGGCGGCGAATCAGTGGATTGAAATGCTCGTCGATCAGCGTGCCGAGATCGGTGGACGCGCCCGGCGTGAAGTCGAGGTCGGCCAGATCCTGACCCGCGCAAAAGCCGCGCCCCGCACCCGTCAGGATCAGCGCGCGCACGCCGGCCGCCTCGACCTCATCGAGCGCCGACTGCAGTTCGCGATGCATCGCCCGCGTGAAGCTGTTCAGCTTGTCGGGCCGGTTGAGCGTGACCGTGGCCACGCCCGCAGCCTGATCGATATCCAGTTGGATCGCCTGATAGGACATGCAGTGTCTCCTTCATGACTTCGTTATAGGCGGGCGGCGCGTGGGTTACACGCGTTCGATCGCGATCGCGATGCCCTGGCCGACGCCGATGCACATCGTACAGAGCGCGAAGCGGCCGCCGGTACGCTCGAGTTGATGGAGTGCCGTGGTGACGAGCCGCGCGCCCGATGCGCCGAGCGGGTGGCCGAGCGCGATCGCACCGCCGTTCGGGTTCACGCGCGGATCATCGTCGGCCACGCCGAGCATGCGCAGCACGGCGAGACCTTGCGACGCGAACGCCTCGTTCAGTTCGATCACGTCGAACTGGTCGATGCGCATGCCGAGCTGGTGCAGCAGTTTCTGCGTGGCCGGCGCGGGGCCGATGCCCATCACGCGCGGCTCGATGCCGGCGGTCGCCATGCCGACGACGCGCGCGCGGCGGCGCAGGCCATACTGGTCGGCCGCCTGCGCATTGGCGAGTAGCAGCGCGCAGGCGCCGTCGTTCACGCCCGACGCGTTGCCGGCCGTTACCGAGCCGTCGGGACGCACGACGCCCTTCAGTTTCGCGAGCGCTTCGAGCGACGTTTCGCGCGGATGTTCGTCGCGCGACACGACGATGGCATCGCCTTTCTTCTGCGGAATCGTGACCGCGACGATTTCTTCAGCGAGCGTGCCGTCCTGCTGCGCCCGTGCGGCCTTCTGCTGGCTGCGCAGCGCGAACAGGTCCTGATCCGCGCGGCTGATGTCGTAGTCGACCGCGACGTTCTCGGCGGTTTCCGGCATCGAATCGACACCGTACAGCTGCTTCATCAGCGGATTGACGAAGCGCCAGCCGATCGTCGTGTCGTAGATGTCGGCCTGGCGCGCGAACGCGCTTGCGGCCTTGCCCATCACGAACGGCGCGCGCGTCATGCTCTCGACGCCGCCTGCAATCATCAGGCGCGCTTCACCTGCCTTGATGGCGCGCGCGGCCGTGCCGACCGCGTCCATGCCGGAACCGCACAGCCGGTTCAGCGTCGTGCCCGGCACGGCAGCAGGCAGGCCCGCCAGCAGCGCCGACATGCGCGCGACGTTGCGGTTGTCCTCGCCGGCCTGATTCGCGCAGCCGTAGATCACGTCGTCGATCGCCGCCCAGTCGACGTCGCGATTGCGCTCGATCAGCGCCTTGAGCGGCACCGCGCCGAGGTCGTCAGCACGGACATCTTTCAGGGCGCCGCCGTAGCGGCCGATGGGGGTGCGAATCGCATCGCAGATGTAGGCGTCTGTCATGAGCGTATCGGTGAGTGACGAACCCGCCGGGTGGCGGATTCGTTCATGGTAGAGAACGTAGTGGCGTTTGCACGTCGGCCAATCGGGTTATGCCGTCTGGCCAGCTTCCGCGGGTGCCGCCTTCGGGGCAACATGGACGCGGCTTTGCACCACGCGGAACCGGTTGGCGACGAATGCCGGGTCGGCCAGCGCTGCGTTGGCGGCCGGGTTCGCGCCCGTGCCGTGGAAGTCGGAGAACGCGGCCGACTGGTTGACGAATACGCCGCCCGTGAGGTTGATCGACAGCGCGACGCCGCCACGCACTGCCGCGTCGTGTGCGGCGTCGACGATTGCGTCGTCCGTGCTGTAGACGGAGAGGGTCAGCGCACCATGCTCGGCGGCGATTTCACCGGCGAGATCGAGCGACTGCGCGGTCGAGTCGGTCGCGATCACGAACGAGATCGGGCCGAACCACTCCTGTGTGAATTTCTCGCGGTCGGCCACGTCGAGTTGCAGCACGAGCGGCGTACGCACGCGCGCATCGGGGAAGGCGGGATGCTGGAGCGTCACGCTGTCCGCGAGTACGCGGCCGAGCTTGCGCGCGTCGTCGATGCGCGCAGTCACGCCGTCGTTCTGGATCGCACCGATCAGTTCGACCGAGCGAGCTGGATCGCCGGTGAGTTTTTGCACGGCAACCGCGATCGCCTGCGCGACTTCGTCGAAGCTCGCATGGCCGTCGGTCGTCCGGATGCCGTCGCGTGGCACGTAGATGTTCTGCGGTGCCGTGCACATCTGGCCGGAGTACAGCGCCAGCGAGAACGCGATGTTCTTGGCGGCGGCCTTCAGGTCGTCTGTCGAGTCGATCACGATCTGGTTGACGCCGGCTTTCTCGGTGTAGACCTGTGCCTGGTGGGCATGGCGTTCGAGCCACGTGCCGTTCTGCGTGCTGCCGGTGAAGTCGATCAGCTTGATCTCGGGGCGCAGCGCGAGGTCCTGGACGAGGGCGCCGTCGTTGGGTTCGGTCGCGAGGAGCGTGACGACGTTCGGATCGAACCCGGCTTCGCGCAGCACGTCGCGGGCGATCCGCACCGTGATGGCGAGCGGCAGGATCGCGCCGGGGTGCGGTTTGACGATCACGGTATTACCGGTTGCCAGGTCGGCGAACAGGCCCGGGTAGCCGTTCCAGGTCGGGAACGTGCAGCAGCCGAGCACGAGGCCCGTGCCGCGCGGCACGATCGTGTAGCGCTTGTGCATCGCGAGCGGCGGGTTCTTGCCTTGGGGCTTTTCCCAGTGCGCGTCGGCCGGGATGCGGCGCAGTTCGTCCCACGCATAGGCGACCGCCTCGAGGGCGCGGTCCTGCGCGTGCGGGCCGCCGGCCTGAAACGCCATCATGAAGGCTTGCCCGGTGGTGTGCATCACGCTGTAGGCAATTTCGAAGCTTGCACGGTTTAGGCGCGCGAGGATTTCGAGGCTGACGCCGACCCATGCGCTCGGGCCGGCTTCGCGCCACGTGCGTTGCGCGGCGGCGGCGGCAGCGATCAGTGCGTCGGGCGTCGATTTCGGGTACCGGACGCCCAGCCCGATGCCGTACGGCGAGCGCTCGGCGCCGACCGTTTCACCGGTCGCCGGCTGGTCGAGCACGAAGGTCTTGTCGAGGTGTGACTTGAACGCGGCCTCACCGTCCGCGCTGGCGCTTTCCCCGTACACTTTGGGGCTCGGCATTTCGGCGAACGGGCTCCAGTACCCGCGGCTCTCGATGGCGGCGAGTGCGTGTTTCAGCGTGTCTTCGTGCTTCGTGAACAGTGCGTGGGTCATGGCGGCGGCCTGATGAACGTTGAGAGGGATTGGATCGATTAATTAACCGACCGGTTGGTCGGAGAATGGTAGCATCAAACTATTCGCATGTGCGAGGCGTTTCTCATTTCATTGATCGAGGAGAAATAGATGGCTTACGAGAACATCCTGGTGGAGACCCGGGGGCGTGTCGGTCTGGTGACGCTGAACCGTCCGAAGGCGCTGAATGCGCTGAACGATGCGCTGATGGATGAGTTGGGCGCGGCACTGAAGGCGTTCGATGCGGACGACGATATCGGTGCGATCGTCGTGACCGGCAGCGAGAAGGCATTCGCGGCCGGCGCGGACATCGGCATGATGGCGACCTACTCCTATATGGATGTTTATCGGGGCGACTACATCACGCGCAACTGGGAGACGGTCCGCGAGATCCGCAAACCGATCATTGCCGCAGTTTCGGGCTTTGCGCTGGGCGGCGGCTGCGAACTCGCGATGATGTGCGACATCATCTTCGCGGCGGACACGGCCAAGTTCGGTCAGCCGGAAATCAAGCTGGGCGTCATGCCGGGCGCGGGCGGTACGCAGCGTCTGCCGCGCGCGGTATCGAAGGCGAAGGCGATGGACATGTGCCTGACCGCGCGCTTCATGGACGCCGCCGAGGCCGAGCGTGCCGGGCTCGTTTCGCGCGTGCTGCCGGCCGACAAGGTGCTCGAGGAGGCGATTGCTGCCGCGACGACGATCGCCGAGTTTTCGCTGCCGGCGGTCATGATGGTCAAGGAGTCGGTGAACCGCGCGTACGAGACGACGCTGGCTGAAGGCGTCCACTTCGAGCGCCGGTTGTTCCATTCATTGTTCGCAACCGAAGACCAGAAGGAAGGGATGGCGGCGTTCGTCGAGAAGCGGAAGCCGGTGTTCAAGCACCGCTGATCGACTGGCGTCGGTCGGGTGTCCGGTGGCTGGCCTGCATCGGTTATCGGCGGAATCGCCTTGACCCGTTCATCAAAAGCCTCCGTGCGCGGCAGCGCACGGAGGCTTTTTCAAACTTTCTTCACAAAGGGCTTGCGTGGACGGGGGCGGGTGCTTAGAATCACGCCTCTTTCGCGCTAACGGAAACACGGCGCGGAAGGAAGGGA